>Ga0181598_1002466_pt1 | contig 16781 bp, 10 predicted proteins | sample 041ome_4_FD_153295 | JGI IMG/M metagenome (GOLD analysis project Ga0181598, IMG submission 153295) | Coastal salt marsh microbial communities from the Groves Creek Marsh, Skidaway Island, Georgia - 041404US metaG (spades assembly) | ecosystem: Environmental > Aquatic > Marine > Intertidal zone >... | reverse complement strand
CGCGGCAGCACCGCGCGACGACGACGACGACGCGTGCGGCGATTGATCCGTCGCTCGCGCCGCCGACGACGCGCGTACCGCCGAGAAACCCCGAAGGTGCGACGACGCGCGCGAGTTGACATCATCATCGTCTAATCCGTGCGCGCTATCCAGTGGGCGCGCGCGCGGGAGCGTGTGGTGTGTCGACGCGCGACTGACGGGATGCGTTCGTGCGATGTATAGGGTGCCCGACGGTGCCACCGCAGGATTTAGCGAGCCGACCGAGACGTAACCGCCGATCTCCGACGGTGCGTAAGGCGTTTCGCGAAACGATTTTGACGCCGGATAACTTCATCTACCCGATCTTCGTGCACGAAGGGGACGATAACATTCCGATTGGGTCGATGCCTGGTCAAGAGCGATTGAGCTTTAAGAATGGGATGCTTAAGAAGGTTCGTGAGGCGCGCGCGGCTGGTGTGAACCAGATTGTGGTGTTCCCGAAGACGCCAGATAACTTGAAGACGCCGTGCGGGAAGGAGGCGTTCAACCCGAATGGCTTGGCGCAACGCTCGATTTCGTTGTTGAAGGATACGTTCCCGGATCTTGAAGTGTACACGGATGTTGCGCTTGATCCGTACAACACCATGGGTCACGATGGTATGGTGCGCTCCGACGGTGTCGTCATGAACGACGAGACTGTGTACTACTTGTGCAAGCAAGCCGTGTCCCAAGCGCGCGCCGGCGCCGACGTCATCTCCCCGTCCGATATGATGGATGGCCGCGTTGGTGCATTGCGTCAAGCGCTCGATGACGAAGGTTTCACCAACGTGTCTATTATGTCCTACACCGCCAAGTACAACAGTGCGTTTTACGGACCGTTCCGTGACGCCTTGGCCTCGGCGCCGCGTCCGGGGAGCGAGGATTGGAAAATCCCGAAGGACAAGGCTGAGTACCAAATGGACCCGGCCAACTACCGTGAATGCTTGCGCGAAGCCGCGCTCGATGAAGCGGAGGGTGCCGATATTATGATGGTCAAGCCCGCGGGAGCATACTTAGACATCATCCGCGCTCTTAGAGACAGCACCACGCTTCCCATCTCGGCGTACCAAGTGTCCGGCGAGTACTCCATGTTGAAGGCGGCCGTCGCGGCGGGTTACCTCAACGAGAGAGATGCGGTGTTGGAATCTTTGATTGGTATCAAGCGTGCGGGTGCTGACTTGACGCTCACTTACTACGCCATCGATGCCGCGAAGTGGCTCCAAGAAGGCAACTAAGCGTCACGCAACAACCATTTTTGCGGTGCCTTTCCACGCGGAAGACATCCATTATTCGACGACGATAAGCGATTTTTACCATTTAAAACGAGTAATATGAAGGCAATAAGAATTGATGCGAAGTTAGTTTTAGACGCGGTAATCAAAGGGGATGTTGTCTCTTTATTAAACACACATCTTATCGAATTCTAAGTGCAAACTTGCCCGAAATCTCCAGACACACGTCTCAAGCAATCTACCACGACGTCCCATTCGGACGCGATATCTCCTCTATCAACGCATCATTCACTGACAACGCTGATAGAATCGTACATGGACTTCTCTAACCTAGTAGAAATAGCCCAACACCTTGCCACCAACCTTCTTACGACGCGCCTCCTCGTGATCCATGATGCCCGAAGACGTCGTGAGGACGATGACACCAAACAAACGAGAGGGCAAAAGACGACCAACCCAGTTCTCGAGGTCGTGGTGGGACAAATCGTAACGAGGGCTGTTATTCGAAAGCAACGATTGGTTAGTTAACGCTCATACGTGTCGCGGTGAAGAAGAACTACGTCTCGCGCGCGCGGCACTCAGACCCTAAAAGGTACGCACCTGATGACCCCGCACTTGTTGATACGACCGTTGAGCTCAACGACGATTTTACCCGCTCTGTGATCATCAATGAACTCGAATTCGTTGATGTAGCCTGTGTTTTGTCAGTAAAATCAACGTCAGTCGGCGTTACTTGAGGTTTTGTCTCTCTCGCGCGCGCCCTGATCTCTCGCGCGCGCAGATTCACTTGATTCATCCTCAACGCTCGAGTTTTACGTACCGTGCTTTTGCATCACTTGCAAGAACTTGATCACCACCTTGGAAACCGGGCGCACGAGCACCTGGCGCTTCCCACGCTTCTCCGCGTTGTACATCGACTACAAAAGGAAACAATCGCATCGTCAGTCTCAGACCCTAAAACGAGGGCTCGCCTACGCATCTCGCGCGATTCCCCCGCGACGCGACGTCGACATGGCCTCAGCGCATGAACGGATGCGTATGCGTACCTTTAACACGTCATTTAATACGCTGATACGGACCATCGTGCAAGATCACGCGTCGCAAAGAGACGGAAGTCGTCGGCGCAGCGCGCGTCTCGAGCCCTAGGGCTTGGGTCCTGGGGCGAATTTTGACCCCGCGCGCGCGCCTTGGTTCGCGACTCATGGGCGTCAGCCTCTCGCACGCGGTTGAAATGATGGCGCATGTGACACCGAGCGATGCGTGCGCGCGATGGGAGATGATAATATTACAGTGTTTCTAACACACCCGCGCCAGTGATTGTCGCGACGCCGCGTGGAGGCGAGCCAGAGGCGCCGGCGAGGGCGTTGATGTCCCACGCGTGTTCGATGCCGGAGACGACTTCGCCGAAGACAACGTACTTGCCATCGAGGTGTGGAGCGGGCGCCATGACGATGGAGAAGTGACCAGTGTTCGTGTTTGGTCCAGAGTTGGCGAGAGAGAGCAATCCCACACGATCATGTTTGAGCTGTAAACCGCCTTTGTCGTCGTCGAAACTCGCGCCCGGATGAACCGCCGACTGCACCGAATTCACCCCGCTCTGGTCAATGAATTTATCTAAAATACGGTAAAATGTCGCACCAACCCACGTGTACTTTGCCTCGGGTTCTCCAACGCACATTCGGCGAAAGTTTTCCGCCGCTAAAGGCGATATCTTGCTATAAAGAATGAATTCGATGCGCTTCACCGCGGCGTTGTCAATTGAAACATCCAAGTACACAAGATGGTTTCCGCGGGCCTCACGCCGCGCCTTGCGCTCGCTAAATCGAGCCTGAAATATACTATTTGCTTCTATCGCTTCCTCCGTGGTGTATAAAGCCCCAGATATCCATGGAACGCGTGGAAGAATCGGCATTTCGTACGCGAGCGCGGCGTTGACTTGCCGCTTCAACCAGCACGCGCCAAACTTCTCACTACCGCAACCACCATGCTCGCTGCACCACACCCATACGTTACATTGTTCCGTGTTACCACATGCTGCGCAACATTCTGCAGCAGTAGATGTGATGTGGTTTGAGCCCCACTTCACGACGTCGCCAGCAAACTCACTCGCGACGCTTTTCGCGCAAGTGCCTTGCCCGACGTCCAACTGAAACGGTGCTGGACTCTTCATCATGTGCGTGCTCGTGGCGTCCACGAGGGCCGACCGAGGGCGCATGCGTGATGATTCATCTCGGTGTCCTCCCAATCCTCCCAATGTGCTGTCGTCGAACACAATAGATGACGCGGAGGCGCGCCGAGGCGGGTGGCCTAAACGGACGACGTGAGTGAAGTACCAGACAGATGTGAGAATTCCACATACGGTCGCCACGCGAATGAAACGAATGAGCCATCGGGCGTCATGACGGCGATCGTACTGGCGAGCCATGGATTCATGCGCGGATAAAGCTAAGGATGACGAACTTGTCGACACTCGACGAGTTGTGAGGTGCCGTCGCGTGTTGTGTGTTTGCCTTGATTATTGATTATTACTGTAGAGGCTCATCTGGTTTCAATAAATTTACATTCCTACGTGACTAATGGGTTTCATGCGGAGTTACAACTTGGTGTACTTGGCTTGCGCAGCATCAGGCGAAATTGAGTGGTACCTAGACTCGTCGACGACATCACCCGTGGGGACGACAACCTTTTTGGAAAGCTTTGTCGACACCTCATACTCCATGGTGGGTTTAACCGCCATATGGAACTGCGCTTCTAAGCCAGCAAGAGAACCAAATAACATATCCGCCAAGGGCATGATTGCCCATTGTACCTGGCTGACGAGCTGCCACCACAGTGGCGCGACGTTGCACTCAAAATGCGGACGGTCATGAATGATGAACAAACGAATGTAGAAGTCACCAATCAGAATCGCCCAGCACGCAAACGACATAGGGAAGAACACGATGACGGCGAGCGAACGCAAACCAATACCGAATGGATACGTCTCCAAAATTGGGTTCGCCCACGTCGAACACAAGCCACCGAGCATGCACGTGAACCAATAGAGAGTCCATGATATGTGGTGCTCCGAAGCATGAAAAAACAGCTTCATCATCCTTGCAAACGAAATCTTATCGTGTCTCTCCAAATAGTTCATAATGATGTACGACAAATCGATAGCGCCCCAGGCGTGACGTTTGGCTTGAACGTAACGCGCCTTGATGGCTTCACCCCACGTGCGCTCCTCGATGGCGTCGTTGCCCATGACCATGAACACTGGAACTACACCAAAATCGCCATCCTTTTTGAACCAGCACTTCAAATAGTGATGCCAGTCTTCGGGAATGATGTCAACGTCCCATCCACCGCACTCCATAGAAGTGCGCAAGCTTTGGGAATAAATGGCGAATGGGAATGGGTGGCTAAACGGCGACGCGAGTTGCCCAATGAAACCCACAGAGTCAATAATCGCCTTGATACGAATCAGGATTGGCACAGCCCAGATGTTCGGGAAAAAAGTCTCCGCTGCCTGGTACGTCGTATTGTACGGTTTTGGGTTTTGCACGTGCGTGTACGCCAAACAGTCCATAAACTGAGTGTCAAAATACGTATCGGCGTCGCACACCGTCAACATCACTTGCTCCGGTGCCAACCCACGCTTTTCCACAAATTCTCGCTTCACGCATCGCACAGCATGCGCACAGTTAGAGCTCTTACCAACAGCTTCACCGCGGCCTAAGACGTGGGACGTGTAATATAATCCAAGGAGCGCCGGTCCGAACTCATCAAGCAACTCGTCAACCTTCCCTGGCGCCTCCGTGTCTCGACTCTCCGTTGCCATCACCACAATTAAACGTTCTTTGGCGCACGTTTGCGTCGCAAGCGTTCCAATCGTCTTTCTCAAAGTCCCTAATGGTTCTTTGTACGTAGGAATGACACAGATGTGCACGATGTCGTTAAACTTGTCCTTCAAGCCGCGCTTGACTTTACCATCCAAACCACTCTTCCACGTGTGCTCAGCATCCCCAGTCAGCGCCGGTGGAACGTTGGCCTTGTACACTTGACCGACTGATCCTAAAAATCTATCTCGAATTGGTGATTTAGCAGTCGGGTCGTTTCCTAACTTGTACCAATCCGCATCTTTGTACGCCCGAAGCAAAGGTATACCGATCAGCAACGCGCTGAACCCACTGTGTATCCCTTTCACCCAACCGTACGAGATGTACCCACAAATAAACGTCACCGTGAACGCCGGCGACACTCTCGCACCCCAAAACAGCACGAACGTAATCAACGTGAACGACATCGCGAACGGCACCGCGAACATCACGCGTTCGAGCGCCCCGCCTCTGTACGCAATGTTGTCACACAAGTCATCGCTCGGCGCGCTCAGCAATCCGGCGCGCTCGGCTTTCGACATCGCCGCGAACGGTCCGATGTTGTGTGTCCCTCTCGGTGATCGCGCACTCATCGCGTCCGCCACTCGAGCGCGCGTCGACGTCTGAAGATGTCAGCTGGTACAAAAATTGGGTGTTACCAGCGCTCGCACCGAGTGTCCTAAAGCCCAGACATCCGCACCAACCGGCGTCACTGCGATGCGCCGAAGCCGCCAAGGCGCGAGAACGATCGCGTGCGAAATGTATAGATTACAAGCCGCGCATGCGTCGAGCGCGGGTGTGAGTGCGACGGCGTCGAGCGCGATGAAGAGCGCGCGAATGGCGAGTGGCGTTTTGAACAATTCGAGTGGCGATCGCGTGCGTGCGCGCGGTTCTGCCCGTTTTGGTGCTGGATGCTCGTCGTCGCGGTCGATGATGTACTCATCATTAGTGCGCGCGGGTGGCAAGGCGAGTGATGCGAGTGTTGACGCAGAGGCGCGGACGTATTTAGAAAAGTTGGTGATTACGGACTTCGCGCTCGTGCGCGAGCAGACGGTTGAGTTTCATCCTGGGCTCAATGTCATTACCGGCAAGAGTGGGAGTGGGAAAAGCGTTTTGCTCGACGCGATTTCTCAGATTTGTGGATCACCCGCACGAGAAGAGAGCATTCGATCAGGGGCGAGCGGGGCCAAGCTTGAGGCGACGTTTCGCTTGGCAACGTCTACGCTGCCGGTAATATACGACGTAGTCAACGACCAAATCACGGCGTTATCGACGAAGAGTGGAGGGAGTGTTAAACCATTTGCGCCTCCTGAGGGAGAGGCGAACTTGCTGAAGATAACTCGCGAATTGCAATATGTTGACTCAAATGCAAACGCAAAGCGCATTCGAAGCGTGTGTCGCATCAACGGGCGAGTTGTGCCGCTTAAAGCACTCAAAGCTTTGGGTGAAATTTTGATGGATTTCAACGGCCAGGGTGCTGCAAGCACGTTGGCGGACGAAGGCGCGCAGCTCGCACTTTTAGACGAGTGGGCAGGCACGAAGGCGCTGCGTCAGAAATTTGAGCGCCTCTCGAGCGAGTTGGCATCGCAGTTCAACAAGGTGAAGAACGCCGTCGAACTCTTACCAGGTGAGCGTGAGGAGTTGCAAGAATTACTTGAAGAGTATTATGCCGTTGACCCAGCACCTGGTGAAGACGCCGCTTTGAAGGCTGAACTTCGAAGACTAGAATCGAGCCGAGTGGCGGTGGAAATGTGCGGCTCTGTCGTCGGCACCATCGCAGGTGAGCGAGGTGCGCGAGGGTTACTCCGCGAAGCTGCTCACGAGGTGAAAGGCTTATTAGCATCTGCTGAGCGTCGTGCGGAAAATGCAACGGTGTCAGGCAAAGACAGTGAAGACGATACCACGACTGAACCCGAGCCGGGCCTCGACGAGGCGTCGCTTCAAGGATTAAACGACGCCCTCGAGCTCTTGTATCAAGCCGAACAGCTTGCCGAGACAGCCGAAGAGTCAGTTGGTCGATATGCTGAAATTCTTGCTAGCTCTCCGCGCCGGCGCGAAGAAGCACAAGCGCGCTTACGTGAGCTCGATCGGATGTTTAAAACACTTCGCGTTCGAACGGCGGATGCGGCGGTGGAAGCTGCGCAAGCCGCGCAGGAACGCTTGGACGCGGCAGAGATTGGTGAAGAAGAGCGCGAAGAAAACGTCGCGGAGTTGACTCGCTTACGATTTGCCGCTGCAGACTGCGCATTTCAACTCGCCGTTGCGCGCCGTGAAGCCGCGGGCGCGCTTCGAGGCGCCGTCACTTCAGCGTTGGCAGATTTAGAAATGGCGGGTAGCCGCTTTGATGTGACGCTGTCTTGGACCGCGCGCGACGGTGCGAGCGAGGACACGAATGGAAACGTGTTGAGAATTGCGCGCGCGTCTGAACTCGGGGAAGACGGCGCACTTGTGTACGCCGTGCGTCCTACTGGCTTGGACCGCGCGACGTTTTTGCTCGCCGCCGGGCAAAACGAACCGCTCCGACCCATGGCGTCGATTGCATCTGGAGGAGAGAAAGCACGCTTAATGCTCGCGTTAAAGATGGCTCCAGTCATGAGCGATGATGTGGCGTCAGAATACGCCGCATCCACGCGCGCTGCACTCGCCGTCGGCGGAATCTCCGTCTTTGATGAGGTTGATTCCGGCGTCGGCGGTCGTGTCGGCGCCCGCATCGGCCACGCCCTGCGCCGTCTCACCTCCGTCGGCACCCAGCAAGTCCTATGCGTCACGCACCTCCCCCAAGTCGCCGCGTGTGGTGATAACCACCTCGTCGTCAGTAAAGCTCCAAATCCCGACGCTGACGGCCGTACATGCATCGACATTGCGCCGCTCGCCGCTCGAGCCGAGCGCATCGAAGAAATTTCCCAAATGCTCGGCATCGGCGCCGTCGAAGGTCGCGACAGCGCCGAGCGCCTCGTCGACGACGCCGCCCGCGCCTTTGCATAACACGCGTATGTAACAACACCAGCAACATAGCACGACCAGCAGCACATAAATAATCTAATCACACGCGAAAAGAAAAAAGAAAAAGAAAAGAAAAGAAAACACGTCTTCAAAAGCGCCTCTCGCTGCTCCGCTGACGAGGATCGGAATTTCGTCTGAGGGACTGTTGACCAATCATGACTAGGAAAGTTATTTCTCGAAACTTCGAAAGCAGACCTCTCGAGCGGTCGCGACGGCATTGACAGGCGTACGCGACGACGACGACGACAACGAGATGTCGAACGGCGAACACGCACCCGCGTACGCCCTCGATGACTCCCCTCGACGGAGCTCGATGGATTACGACCGGCACGGCTCACCGCGCGCGTCAGATTCGATCCCACAGAGTCCGCTGAGACGCCTCGGAAGCGACGCGCGCTTAGCGCGCGCATCGATGAGTTCGCTCACCGGGGGATTTTCGAATAACGGCGATCATGGGTCGATGTATGATTTGCGGCGACAGCTCGAAGGGTTGGGGACGGCGACGCCCGCTGGGGACGGCGCTGGGGAGGTGGAATCGACGCGCGTGGAGCGGTTGTTGAAGGAACGAGAGGCGATGCGGAAAACGAGGTCTAGCGCGACGTTATTGATGGATGCGAGCGGTGAAGAGTACGTTGAGTATGCCGAGGGTACGAGTGGAGGCGTGCGGGTGCAATCGTTGATCATTGCGGCGAATAGATTGCCGATTAGCGTGAAGAAGGCGGAGGACGGGTCGGGTTGGACGCTGACGACGTCAGCGGGCGGATTAGTGAGCGCCTTACTAGGGGTGAAGAAGAATTACGAGATGACTTGGGTTGGATGGCCAGGAATTTTTATCGAAGAAGGTCCTGATCGCAACGAATTAACGGCGCTTTTGCGAAAGAATAACTTTCTTCCCGTATACCTCACCAAGACGCAAGTCGAATTATACTACAACGGGTACTGTAACAACGTGCTTTGGTCGTTGTTTCACTACGTGCCGCTCAACTCTGAAGCAAAATTGAGTGAAGCGACGAATATGAATGCGCAGTGGTTGGCTTACAAGGAGGCAAACTTGAACTTTTGTGAAGCCATCATGAGTGTTTACAGAGACGGCGACGTTGTGTGGGCGCACGATTATCACTTGATGCTCGTTCCGCAATTGTTACGTGAACGCGATTCGGCAATGAAAATTGGGTGGTTTCTTCATACTCCATTTCCGAGTTCAGAAATCTATCGTACTTTACCCATGCGGGAAGCTTTGTTAACTGGAGTTTTAGCGGCGGATCTCGTCGGATTTCATACGTACGATTACGCTCGACACTTTGTGTCATCCACGAGTCGCATTCTTGGCTTAGAGTCGTCTCCAGAGGGTGTTGAGAACAATGGTACGTTTACTCGCGTGGCGGCGTTTCCTATTGGCATCGATCCGGGACGATTCACGGCAGCATTGGAGACCGATGCAGTCAAGGCGCACATCAAGGAACTTAAAGAACGATTCCGAGGTCGCAAAGTCATGCTGGGCGTCGATCGTTTGGACATGATTAAAGGTATTCCGCAAAAGCTTTTGGCATTTGAAAAGTTCCTCAACGAAAATCCCGAGTGGAGAGGTAAAGTTGTGCTCATCCAAATTGCCGTCCCGACTAGAAGCGAAGTGCCAGAGTATCAGCGATTGGCGTCTACGGTGCACGAAATTGTCGGTCGCATTAACGGTCGATTCGGTACTATTGGTAGCGTGCCGATCCAGCACTTAGATTGCTCACTTTCTTTCACCGAATTGTGCGCATTGTATGCCATTACTGATGTTCTGCTTGTCACGTCTTTGAGAGACGGCATGAACCTCGTGTCTTATGAATTCGTTTCATGTCAAAGCGAATCAAATGCTGGCGTATTAGTCTTGTCGGAATTTGCCGGCGCCGCGCAATCCATCGGAGCCGGTGCGCTTTTGGTCAACCCCTGGAATGTTGCTGACTGCGCAGCGGCTATTGAAGACGCGTTGAGAATGCCAGAAATGGAAAAGAGAGAGCGACAGCGCAGCAGCTTTACACACGTCAGCATGCACACGTCGCAAGCTTGGGCGGACACGTTTATCAGCGAACTCAACGATACTCACGTCGAAGCTGAGTTGCGTCAAAAGCGTATTCCGCCGCAACTTCAATCGAACACAATGGTGAGTTCGTTTACGAACGCCAAGGAGCGTCTCATCATCTTGGGATACAACGCCACGCTTACGGAAACGATTGATCCTAAACGGCAAACGCGCTCAAAACTCGAAAAAAAGCGACAACGCCTTCATCCAATTGCTCACGAGTGTCTCACGCGACTCTGTGATGACCCGAACACTACAGTGTGTATTTTCAGCGGTTCCGAACGATACAAGCTTTCTGAAATCTTTGCTATGCTTCCCAAAGTTTGGATCGCGGCGGAGAATGGAGTGTTCATAAGACCACCGCTGCAAGGTAAGAATGGCACTGGTTCACCGAGATGGATGACGATGATTGAGACAACAAACTTGGATTGGTTGGAAAGTGTGGAGGTGGTGTTTGATTACTTTTGCGAACGCACTCCGAGAAGTCACGTCGAAGCGCGCGAGACATCACTAGTGTGGAGTTACAAGAATGCCGATCCTGATTTCGGTCGTCAGCAAGCTCGTGATTTGTTGCAGCACTTGTGGACTGGTCCTATCTCGAACGCCGCCGTCGACGTCATTCAAGGCGCCAAATCTGTAGAAGTGCGACCGGTGGGACTGAGTAAAGGTACCGCGGTTGAACGAATTGTTCAGATGATTGGAGGTATCTCCAAAGAAGTCATAGAGGTCGATTTCGTCATGTGCTGCGGTCATTTCCTTGGCAGAGACGAAGACATTTTCTCCTTCTTAGAACTCAAATCGCTTCCACCGAGTAGTGCTGAGTACATGTCACCACAAGGGACCTCACCGCAGCATGCCGTTGGAAGTTCTCACACCGTGGACGAAGACGAAGAAGGCAAGCACGAAATTCCGATTCGCTTCCACGACGTATTCACGTGCACTGTGGGACGCAAACGATCTGCTGCGCGATATTACGTCAACGATTCCGATGAAGTCGCACAGTGCCTCGCAGCACTTACCAATAGCCTCAACGACGGCAAAGGACTGATTGAGCTCTTACAGTTTGAAGACTCCCTGAGCAGTGGTCCTTCGTTATCTAGCTCGCGGAATATGTCAGCCCAGCGCATAGGGAGCGTGACTCAAATACAAGAAGAGCCCATGTCAGTGCGTAAATCATCAAGCGGGCAAAGCATTTAGAAGTTGATTGCCGACACAAAATTCGTCGGAGTTGTTAAAAAAATACAAACGCAAATTTTTCAAAAAATTACAACATATGGATATATTCCGGTCTATCGTCTTTTTCACGAGTATAATCGTCTCGTGATGCAGGTAATGATTGCTTATGCTCACCGAGTAGCGTCGCAAGCGCGTCTTTGAGTTCGGCGATACCCAACTGTTCGTCCGCGCTCGTGGACATGGCTTTGGGGATTGCCGCAATCGCTCGATTCGCCTCGGCAATCTCCTCCTCACCCCACAATGTCTCCATGTCCGTTGCGTGTGTTCCTCCGAGAACCGGAACGAGTGCGCATTTCGAAAATACATCAATCCACGGTCGACGATGAGCAAACTTTTTATAAATTTCTTCGCGAAGCTGGAGTTGGTCATCGATGGAAGTTCCCGAAAGCCCAGACAAGTCAGTGACGAATATAACACACGTTGGTAAGTGCTCCAACGTAGCGATCGTCAGCATTTCGATTTTGTTCCTATCAATATCATCGCGAGCAAGCAATCCTGGGGTATCGGTGACAATGTGGCGCTCGTCGTCTATGAAAAAGTGCCCCATTTTGATACCCTTTGTCGTAAACGGGTAATTGCACACCTCGGGTTGTCCACTAGACAAGACGCGCACGAGTGAGCTCTTGCCTACATTTGGTGCACCAACGAGCGCAACCGTAGGTGTCTCCAATTCCGCTACTGGAAGTCGTCTGAGCAGCTGCGCAATCGACTTCAAGTCGTCCACGTGACGCGACGACCTTCTATAAAACGCCTCCACCTCTTTAAAGCCTTGCTCACGCACCGCTTCCGCATCTTTTATCCCCGTAGTTTTCGTCACTTGCGCTGAAAATCCTTTACCTACCCCTAGAAGACCTTTACGCAGCGTATCAACCTGCTCAATTGTCGTTCGATACTTTTTGTCGCTCAACGTGAGCTCGAGCAACGCTCGCTCAAACGGATGCAACCGCTCGGGCGATGGAAATCCCTTCACATACCCCTTCAACGGCGTACACAACCCCGCCGTAAGCGCATCTAATTGTTTCTGCCCCTTACTCCTCTCCCGCGCGGCTTCTTTCAATCCTCTATTCGGCGTCACGCGACTCGCGCGTTTCACCGCGCTCGCGATGAGCTGCTCCCCCGGGGACACATTCGGCAACCGGTTCAGCGCCCCTGGACGATACGACCGCTTCGTCGCCACCCCGCCCCCGTCGTCACTACCCTCGCCGTCACCCTCGCCCGCACCCTCGCCACCGTCGCCATCGCCCGCCCGCGAACCGCGCGCCAACCACCGCCGCGGCGCCGCCGGACCGCGCCCCACGCAGCCGCGCGCGCGAATCGACGCCGCCGCGCCCGTCGACGTCGCGCCAATCGCGCCGCGCGTCGACGTCATCGTCAGCGCCGTCGTCATCGTCGTCATCGCGTGCGCGCTGCGACAGACGACGCGCGCGATGGCGTGCGAGCGCGGCGCGAGCGACGATACGACGGCGCGCATGCGATGCGTCGCGCAATGGCGCGGCGCGTTTCATGCGGCACTCATCGACGGTTCACGTCGCAGTCGCGGTGTCGCGAGACCCGCGGGTGAAGCCAAGGGGTGTGGGTGACGCCGCGACCGCACGGACGCGTGTCGACGCGCGCGGTGCGGCGGTGGCGCGACGTGAGCTCGCGCGAGCGCGACGAGAAGGGATTGATTGATTCGGTGGAACGATGTTGATGCGCGCGCGAGCGGTGGCGTCGATGACGATGAAGACGAGTGGTGCGCGTGCGTTGTGTGGACGACGAGTGAATGCGGTATCGACGTGTGGGAAGACGACGACGACGATGACGACGACGACGAGAGGGCGATATCACAGCAGAGGCGCGAGGACGACGACGAGAGGGTCGACGGTGGAAACGGATGAGTGGATTTCTACGCTGGAGGTGATGAGTGCGGGGGCGATTTTGGTGCCGCATCCCGATAAGGCTGCGAAAGGGGGTGAAGATTCTTGTTTTGTGCTCAAGCAATCGGGTGCTTTTGGTGTTTTCGATGGCGTCGGCGGTTGGGCTGAGGAGGGCGTTGACCCGGCAGAGTATAGCGAAAAGTTTGCAGAGAAGAGCGCAGAGTCAGCGATGCGAGGGACGAGGGATCCGGTGCAGATTATGACGGATGCACATGCTGGCACGCAAGTGATTGGATCTTGCACCGCGTGCATTGCCGTCCTTCAAAACGGTGGAGTGTTGGAAATCGCAAACTTGGGTGACGCTGGCGCGATGGTTGCGCGCTCGGGGGAATGCATCTATCGCACAGCGTCGCAGCAACATGAGTTCAATCTGCCGTATCAATTAGGATGGGAGAAGGTGTACCCCGAAGGTGATAAGCCTTCCGCAGCAGATCGTGTCGAGGTAAAATTAAAGGATGGAGATGCGCTCGTCCTTGGCTCGGATGGTTTATGGGACAACGTTCCTCACGATGAAATCGCCGCGTTGTGCGCTAAGCATGACGGTGATGCTGAAGCATGTGCCGAAGCGATTGCCACGTTAGCGTTTGGTTACTCGTGTGATCCAGAGTACGACTCGCCTTTTACGCAAGAGGCGCGTAAGGTGTCTGACGGTAGATTTTCCAAGAAGGACATCATCGGCGGTAAAATGGATGATATCGCCGTCGTGTGCGCGTTTTTCTGGCAAAATCGCACGTAGAAAGTTCTTGTTTAGTCGCGGCGATATAGAGCTTGCAATTTCCAAGAAAGCCTTTTTAGCAAACAGTTAAGCATCTCGATGTGGATGTCGATACATGCGTGTCCATAGACTCGGGATGAACTACTCTGAAAATATGTGGCGTTACAATTTGCACATCTAAGTCGTCTTCATCATAATCATAAACATCTATTGTTTCATGAGCATCACGAGGAGGAGCGCTGATTTGAAGCTCTTCTCTTTAATCGTCAACGCCAACGCACCGGCGAGAACAGTTTTTACGAGCTGCGCATCGAGTCCTTTATACATTCCTCCCACACCTTCTTCGCGATACACGCGCTCTAACGTTCCTAATAATGACTGCCTATCTTCCAATTTAGTGCTCGCTTTCTGCAAAACCTTTGCGCGCACTAATGGATAAGTCACTAATGTCGCCGCCGCCTTTGACGTTGCTCCGAGGATAAACGCGTCAAATGTCGATAATTCAACCACAGGTTTTAGTGCCCCTCGTCTCTGCGCTCGAATGTTTAACGCACGCATCAATCGTTGTCGTAGTTGCTCGAATACCGTGTATTGAATCGCCGGGTTTATCGTAAGCACCAGTGATGCGTATAATCCGTTATACAAACCCGGCGAAGCAGTCATCTTCGACGTCTTCGTTGACTCCCCGCGCAACGCCTTTAAAGTGGCATCAAACTCTTCGACTTCACTCGACTGTGTCGATGGCGTCAACGGCAATGGTGAATTCCCGTCACTCTTACGTTCAAGCTGCTTTCTTGTCGAATATGTATCTAAAGGCTCGGTGACAAGGACGTTGCAGCACCCCGCCAAAGACGCCGCCACAAGCGTCGCGCCCACGCCAATCTTCTTCCCAAACTTTTCTTCATACGTCGTCTTTAGCCTCGTAAACGCTAAAAAGTACAAAAAGCTCGATGATAATGAATGCACAGACTTTGCGCTCGCGCCAGAATACAACGCTGCGATGCCCTCGGTCTTTATCATGCTCGAGAGCCTCGCGAGCCACCCCAAACCGTTACCTCTCTCGCCGTTTTCTCTCGCTTCCGCCGCCGTTTCTGCCTGAATGCGTGTTTTGATTGTGTCTATAGGATATAGCGCAAGCGTTGACGCTAAACCTCCGAGCGCGCCTGGATTGTCGTCGAAAACACGTGCGTAGGTGAGTACTCAAGCAGCGATGACGCGAGGGCACGACGCATACCTGCGAGCGCTTCAACGAGGATTTTATCATTTGCCGTGAGTTTTGAGAGCGGTGGCGCGATGACGCTCGAGGTCATCATCGCGTGTTGTGCTAGCGCGCGAGCGGGCGAGCGGGCGGATGAAAAGTACTTAGCAAGCCGGCGTGTGAGGAGAACTTTTTTGCGTTTGAGTATTAAAAAAGTGACTGCGTATTATAAGTTACTTGAGCAAGAGTTCGGCGCATTGCACGGCATTGAGCGCAGCACCCTTCTTGATTTGATCACCGCACACGAAGAGATCGATGCCCTTGTTGTTGGGTTGGGAGATGTCTTGACGAATGCGACCGACGTAGACGTCGTCGTTGTCGGTAGCGTCGAGCGGGGTGGGGAAGCGGTTGTTCGCGCGGTCGTCAATGAGCGTCACGCCTTCAGCCTTGGATAAGATCTCGCGCGCTTTCTTTTCGTCGAGCGGGTTCTTCAACGTCAAGTTGATGGATTCAGCGTGCGCACGCATCACCGGAACGCGAATGCATGTCGCGGTGATGTTCACGTCGTTGAAGTTCCAAATCTTGCGCGTCTCCTTCACCATTTTCATTTCCTCCTCGTTGTAACCATTCTCCGTCATCGGTGCGTTGTGCGAGAACAAGTTAAACGCGTATTGCCACTTGAAGATTTCCATGGTCTTCACCTCGCCATCGTTCACCAACTCTCTCGTTTGTTGCTCCAACTCCTTCATCGCAAGCGCGCCGGCGCCAGACGCCGCTTGATACGTCGACACAACCATGCGCTCGACCGTCGCCACGCGGTGAATCGGCGTCACCGCCATCAACGCAATAATCGTCGAGCAGTTCGGGTTCGCAACGATCCCCGCCTTACCTCCGAGCTTCATATGCGCCATCGCTTCCGGGTTCACCTCGGGAACCACGAGCGGCACGCCCTCCGTCATGCGAAACGCGCTCGAGTTGTCCACGACAAAGCACCCCTTCTCCACCGCGACCGGGCCAAACTTCTTCGAAATCGACCCACCAGCGGAGAACAACGCAATATCTTGCCCATCGAACGAATCCGCGGTGAGTTCCTCCACCACATACGTCTCACCATCGAATTCCACTTTACTCCCCGCGCTTCGCGCCGACGCCAGCATCTTCATCGACTTGTAAGGAAAATTGCGCTCCTTGAGTACGCGCAAGAATTCCTGCCCGACCGCGCCAGTGATGCCCGCGATCACCACCGCGGGCCCATCCGCGGTCTTCGCCGCGTTCACGCGCACCACGGACGCGGTGCGTCGCTGCGCGGCGCGCGTCGACGGGCGACGCAGCGACGATGATGACGACGCCGCGTACGACGCCTTGGCGCTCGCGCACGGCGCGGCGAATGCGAAAGACATGACGCTCTGTCTGACGACGACGACGACAAAGGGACGACGGACGCGAAGATGTCCGTGTGTGCGCGCGCGGCGGTCTGACGCGACGACGACGACGACGACGACGACGACGACGACGACGACGACGACGACGACGCGTACGAC
>Ga0181598_1002450_pt1 | contig 16864 bp, 9 predicted proteins | sample 041ome_4_FD_153295 | JGI IMG/M metagenome (GOLD analysis project Ga0181598, IMG submission 153295) | Coastal salt marsh microbial communities from the Groves Creek Marsh, Skidaway Island, Georgia - 041404US metaG (spades assembly) | ecosystem: Environmental > Aquatic > Marine > Intertidal zone >... | reverse complement strand
GCGCGCGTCCATCGCGGTGGCGCGCGCGCGCGTCGCGATGGACGCGGTCGCGATGGACGCGACTCGGAGTGTCGAGGGGAATGAACGACCGCGCGGCCGCGGGCGCGTCGTCGCCACTCGTCGACGCGCGAGCGCGCGCGCGCGCGAGCCCGGACGCGCGCGCGACGGCGACGATGCGCGCGCGCGTCGTCGGCGACGCGGCGACGCGGAACCGCCGCGCGACGCGCGCCGAAGCGGCGGAATCATCGCCGACGATGCGTCGGGCGAACCGTCGGCGACGGCGCGACGGCGCGACGACGGCGCTGACGCTGACGCTGACGCTCGCGCTGCTCGACGCGGCGACGGCGATGACGATGCGCGTTCGAGGGACGCTGGAGACGCTGACGCGGGCGTGCGCGACGAGCGAGAGCGCGAGCTTTGAGTTTACGCAGCGGGACGGCGGCGCGACGACGCGGTGCGTCTTCGCGCCGTACGACGTCGTGCGCGAGGCGGAGCGCGCGAGCGCGAACGCGACGGCGATGAAGGCGATATTCGTCGAACGCGACGCGAACGCGGAGATATTCGCGCAGAACATGGTTGGAATCGATGACGAGGGGGTGGCGGCGGCGCTGGCGGCGAACGCGAGCGCGAGCGCGGATTACGAAGGCGCGAAGGCGGTGAACGCGAGCGCGCACGCGGCGGTGGAGGCGGCGCTGGCGATCGCGGATAGTGGGACGGCGACGCAGGTGAGCGCGAGCGGGAGCGAGGCGACGTACGGGTGCTCGATACCGGCGGGCGCGGGGGGGGTGTACGCGGTGGTGGCGGCGGCGGATCCCGCGGGAGGCGTGACGGACGTCACCAAGCCCGACAGTTCGAAGACGATTCGAAGGACGAGTCTGCGCGATTATTCGCCGAAATCGGGGCCGTCGACGGGGGGGACGGTGGTGACGTTTAGCGGCGACGGTTTCAACGACGTCGCGGGGTCGACGATGAATTGCTCGATTAGCGACGGCAACTCCGTCGTCGTGCAGCGGGCGACGCATCTGCCGGACGGGACGGTGACGTGCGAGATGCCCGCGCAGTCCGGGGTCATCGACGTGAAGTTAGTGTACCCCGACTCGTGCTACGAAACGGCGCAGTTTCTGTACTATCAGAATCCAGAGGTGCTGTTGGTGATTCCGCGACACGCGCCGCGTTTCGGGCGGAACAACTTTAGCGCGTACGCGACGAATACGTATTACGCCTCGCAGTACGGACCGGGCGGGAGCGACACGACGCACGCGGGTAAAGTGAACGTGACGTGCGCGCTCGGAATGGGGACGTCTTCGAATCAAACGGCATCGGCCATCGCCGTGGTTCCGGGAGTGGTGTCGGCGTCGGGGCAAGCCATCACGTGCATGGTTCCCGACATCACGATTCCTATGGGAACGCACGACGTTCGCGTATCCTATAACGGTCAGCAGTACATGCTACCGAATTTGGTGCTCACGGATCCGTCGAAGGTGTCGATCGTCGCCCGTGGTCCGGTGCTTCGGACGAAGCATTATTACTCCACCGCTCAAAACGGTAACGAAGACGCGCGCGTGATCGCGGTGCCCGTGGAGCTAGAAGGCGTCAATAGAAGATTAGTGAGCGTTGGGGTGAATGTGACGTACGGGGGCATATCTCAGATGCCCGGAACGAGCGGTGATCAAGCGTTGGTTCAAGTAACGCACGCCAGCGCGAGGGACAACGCCACGGACGCGGGCGGCGATTACGACTTTAGCGTCAGCCCGACGACGCTTCACTGGATGGCGGGAGAATCGGGAGAAAACTTCGTGTACGTTCGAATCAGGAACGATCGCGTGCACGAAAACGCATTGGAGGCGCTCACGCTGACGCTCGTCGACGCTATGAACGCCGATATCGAGACTGATTTCAAGAATAAATCAGCTGTGGTGACCATCGCCGACGACGACCCGGCGCCGTTGTTCGGCGTTCGAGCCCGCAATGTCGCATTTCCGCCGTTATATCGTTATTCACAGGAAACCGTGAAAATACCCATCGATATAATTGGCGGCGGTAATTTCGCCCTGCCCGCGGTGATCGATTACGAAATTGTGACGAGCGGCGCGGCTTCATCGGCGGTGGCGGGTGTGCACTACGCCGCCGCCACGGGACGGCTGACGTGGATGCCTGGTGACTACGGTAAGACGCAGTACGCTGAAGTCGTACTCGATTGGAGCAATATCCCTTCTGAGGCAAGCTTACGATTACACGTCAACCTCACCGCCGTCAGCGAGTCACGGGTGGCCGCTATCCCGTCGAGTTTTGTCGAATCTGAAGATGCGGCGTTGTTCATATTTGGCGTTCCGCCCGGATCTTGTCCGCCTGGTACGCGACGAACGGATCCAACTACGTACGTGGCGCCGCCACCCGTTCCTCAGGCACTCAGCCCTCCTCCGCCATCGCCACCACCGCCCTCAGAGAGCGTGGATTCGGCTATTTTGTCCTTGTCAGTCGTCGCCAACACCACCGTGGCGATGTCGAGCGTGTTTCCTTACGTTCCGGATGGCATCGCCATTCAGCCCACGTTTGATCCGACAAGACACACGTACACTGCGACAGTCCCTCATGGCGTCACCGGTGTGCAAGTGTTCTATCAGTTTCGACAGTCGACGACGTCCATCACGACGACTCTGAGCGCTCGACGGCGATTGCTCGCAGCGAGCCTCGTGAATATGAAGTATTTCACGTTGAACCAAGGCGACAACGTGATTCGATTGATCACCACGTCACCGAACGGGCAATCCAGTGAGACATATCGATTGACTATAGAAAGGCTGGCGATGGTGGCGAATCCTCCCTCACCGCCGCCGCCACCACCCGCGCCGCCTTCTCCTCCTCCGCCGCCACCTTGGACCCATCCGTCGCCACCACCACCCGAAGGTGCTTTACAGGCTCCACCAGCGCCACCGGCACCACCGGCACCGACACCACGGCCGACGGAACCGCGAGATAACGCCACGTGCACGTACTGCTCCGCGGGATCCTTCGCCTCCGACATGAACTCGCTACAGTGCCAGCTGTGTCCGCCTGGTTCTGCATCGCCGAGCGTGTTGACTAAGGCGTGCGTACAATGCCCACAAGGTATGTACATGGCCGAATCTGGTGCGACGCAGTGTTTGCAGTGCCCACGCGACGCGTTCGCCAATGTGACGGGCGCGCGCTTGTGCACGCCTTGCCCGCGTCAGGCGACGACGTCGACAGCCGGATCGACGATGTGCAACGTATCCACCGCGCCGGTGGATCGCGCGCATCCCGATGTCTTTTACGTCGATGTCGTTTTTGGTGTTTCATTCCATCAAGCCGGAGGTTCTTTGGCAAACATGGCGGCGAACATCGGCGTTGATGCAGATGCAAACTCTGCATTCGTTCGCGCGATGGAAATCGACGTCGCGACAAAGTTCAACGTCACCCGCGGTTCGATTCGTCTGGATGTCGCTCAACCCGGCGCGACCGCGTCGACGCCAGCGGGCCGAAGAAGGCTCTTGCAAAGTGGCTCGTCCGTTTCAGTGACGTGCTCGGCTTCTCAAAATTGCATTCGCGCCGTCGTAGTCACGGTGACGATGCAAGCCACGGAGATGTTGCGATTCGGCGTCGTGCGCGATTACGAAACTACAAAGGCGGCTATCGACGCGACGCGTGCGCAAGCGGCGGCCATATTGCTCACGCTTCGCAGCGATCCAGTGGCATTCTTTTCGACGACCACGGCGGGAATTGGTGGCGTGGTGCAGGGACAATTGTACGAAGATCCTAGCGGGTCGCTTATCGTCGAAAAAGAGCCGACGCCGCCGCGCGGAGTGCCAAACGTCTTCGGTGATGTCAACGTCGCTCTCATCGTCGTATCTTGCATCTGTGCCATGTTCGCTGCGTTTGTGGCGTACACGCTCCTCCGTCGCACGCGCGCGCGGCGTATGCTGACGAAGATTGAGAACGAAGTGATTGAGAGTGAGAAACGCAGAGTCGGTGTGCATAAGGTGAAGGATTCTTCAAAAGTAACAACCACCGTAAACAAGGGGACGTGGAAGAAAGTGTTAGCGCAAAAGGATGCACCAGACGATGCTGAAAAGGGTGAAGTGAAGAAGCAAATTCAGATGCGCGAACAGAGTCAAATTACGTTGGCGCACGTTTCGAGGTTTAAGCAAAGTCGTCAGTCGTCGGCGATTGAGAAGATGTGGCAAGCTCGAAACGAAAGAGCCGCGATTGGCGTCGGCATCCAACGGGTGAAAAGGTAAGGCGAGTGAACGCGATAAGACTCAAGACAATTGAGTGCATTGAAAGTGCGCGGTCACAACAAAGGTTGTGCTACGAGTGGTCAATCGTCGTCGGTCACGAACACTGAAGACAGAACTTTGACGCAAGAGTCCGGAGACGTCCGGAGCGTCGAGTTCCTCGTTGTCTTCGCTCAGTGCCAACTTCAGTTCCAGTTTCTCCATGAGTGACCACTCGTAGCACAACCTTTGTTGTGAAAATGGTAGAGCCCCAGCGACTCCTCCTGATTGTAACTTTTGTAACATTCACACTAGTCAAATCTAGGTTTTCGCTTGAGACGCCGCTCGTTTGGCATTCAACTTGGCGCGCGAATCGAAGTACGCCCTCGCCGTGTTGAGCATCTTGAACGCTTCCGTCGCTTGAGGGGAATTATCGTGCTTGTCTGGATGCACGAACACGGACAACTTTCTAAACGCATCTCTCGCCGCCGCATCGCCTTTACCATCGCTCGAGAGGTCACCTTCCCTCGCGGGTTTCACCGCGCATAATTCGGGATCTTTTGATCCGAGGCGCGCGCAAATTTTCGCCGGCGGCGCCCCGAACGACATTTGCCTGTTCAAATCTTTTCGCGCGGCCAAAAGAGAATCACACACCTTGGAAGTACGACCTTCGGCCTTCTTACACGCCGCCGTCAGGTGAGCGTCCACTTCGGCTTCAGTCTTTCCTTTGTTCGACGCGTCGAGGCGTTCGCGCAACGCCGCGAGGAAATCTGCACATACGCCGCACGCGGCGTTAGCTTCTTTGGACAGGCCTTTACCATCTTGACCGAAAAGAATGCAGCGGTGAACACCGCCCTTCTTGACGCCATCTTTCAAGGTCCCGTGCACGCCGCATCTCAACACGCGTTCAACGTTTTGGCGAGCGTTCTCTCGCCACGCCTCGGCCGCCGCCTCCGCCTTCATTTTGCGTTTCAGCTCCGCCTTCGCCGCCGCTTCCTGCTGTTTCGCCTTTAGAATCTTCGCCTTTTCTCTGGACTGTCGGATTTCTCGCCACTCGCGCAACTCTCTCTTCGCCCCCGCGAACCAAAAGTGACCGACGACGAGCGCGAACAACACGACGCCGACCGCGACGAGCGCGCCCCACAGGAGCGCCGCGCGCTTCTCGCTCGAGCGCCTCATTTGCTTTTTAATTCGCTCTTCCTCGTGATTGACGGCACACATCGATAAATACGCGACGCGCGACACCTGTCTCGCGTCGGCCAGCAATCGCGCGACGTCGTCGTGCCCGTACTTGGCCGCCAAGTCCGCCGCGGTGGCGCCCGGCAAGAACCCGCCTCGCGTCCTCGCGCGCAACCGCGCGCCCGCGTTCGCGAGAGGCACGACGACCTCCGGCTTACCCTCGATCGCCGCCGCGTGAAGCGGCGTGTGTCCCCGCGCGTCCACGCACTCGACGTCCGCGCCCGACGCGCACAGCGCGACCACGGATCGCGCGTCCCTCGCTCGGTGCAGCGCCGTCCGCTTCGACCCGTCTCTCGCGTCGCAATCGACGCCGCACCCCAACAACGCCTCCACCGCCCATCCATCCGCGCGATCGCACGCCAGGTGCACCGCGTTCGATCCATCGCCCCGTCGCATCGATCCATCCGCGCCCTCTCGCAGCAGCGTCGCGATCATCTCCCTCGACGTCGCCTCCAGCAGCGGCGTCGATCCCGCCGCGTCCCGCGCGTTCGCGTCCACCCTCGCCCCCAGCGCGCTCGGATGCCGCGCCCCGTAATTCCGCCGCGCGTCCAGTATCGCCCGCGCGCACGCCCCGTCGCCTCTCTTCGCCGCTTCGTGCAGCGCCGTCCGTCCTCGGTCGTCTCGCGCGTCCGCCGCCGCGCCGCTCGCGAGCAGCGCCTCGAGCGCCCCCGCGTGTCCCCCCGCCGCCGCCGCGTGCGTCGCGCGCCGTCCCTCGTCGTCGACGCGCGCGCGCAAGAGTTCAGGTCGCGCTTCGGCGTCGCGCAGCGTCCCGGCGACGTCGCCGCGCGCGACGCGTCGTCCGAACGCGCGCGCGTCGTCGTCCGCGCCGAGCGTCGCGCCGAGCGCCGGCGCGCGGCGCCGTCGCGCGCCGGCGTCGTCCATCGCGTCGCGGCGGTCGTCGCGCGCGTCACCGCGCGCGGCGCGTCGTCCGAACGCGCGCGCGTCTCGCGGCGCGGCGCGATGGACGACGGGACGTAACGGTCGCGCCGGGACGTCACATCATGGCGCGACGCGTCGGCGTCGTCGCGCTGTGCGTCGCGCTGTGCGTCGCGCGCGCATGCGCGGCGGGCGACGTCACCGCGGTGGACGCGTTCGCCGAGCGCGTGCTGCAGCAGGAGACGCGCGACGCCGTCGTCGTCGCGTTCACGATGGCGCGGTGTCCGCACTGCGCGGCGCTGAAGCCGCACTGGGAAGCGCTGCGCGACGAGTTCGCGGTGCGAAAGCGAACGGTGGACGTCCTGGAGATCGACTGCGGCGAGGCGCGGGAGGTGTGCGCGTGGCAGCGCGCGACGCGGTTTCCGACGATCAAGTATTACGTCCCGGGCGACGGCGACGAGCTGGGACGCGAGTACGGGACGAGCCGCGCGGCGACGTACGACGCGCTGGCGACGTTCGTGGAGCATTATTTGGAGAGGGCGCGCGATTGATCGAGGGCGAACGCGCGGTCGGCGAACGCGCGAGGCGACGATTCGCGACGTCGGGCGACGAGCGCTAGCGACGATAGGGCAATGCAACGCGGCTACGATTTCTTTTCGACTTTCGCGGCCGACGCGCCGTCGGCGGCGGCGTCGACGTCGCGCATTAAACTGACGAGCGCGCTTCTCCCGCCCCCGCGCGTCGTCGGGAGCGAACAATCCACCGCGAACGCCGTCCACATCGACGTCCCGAGCGCGGCGTGCGCCAAACTCGGCGGCGCGAACCGCGTCCATCCCAATCCCGATTCCCGCTCCGCGCGTCGGTTCAGCATCGTCAGCGTGACGTCGCACGCCGCTTTCGCGCCCTCGATCGTCCAAACCACCCGCGCGACGTCGCTTCGTCCGCCTCGCGACACCGTCGATTTCCACCACGCGCCGTCGTCGGCGTAGTCGTCGCCGAGCGCCTCGCGAAGCCGCGCGTCGTCGTCGATCGTCGAGCGCTCGCGCGCGAGCGATTTCGCGACGCCGAGTAACACGTAATCGTCCAGCGCGGCGTCGCAGGCGTAGAGCGTGCAGCCGGCGACGAACGCGCGCAGGGCGATGGTGACGGGACCGGCGCGGGGCGACGACGTCGACGGCGCGCCGGCGCTCGCTCGAGTCGAGAGCGCGCGCGCGGCGACGCGAACGCACGCGTCGGGTCGCATGGGGCGCGAAATCGCTCGGTCGAGCGCGGACGACGTCGCGGGCTTCGACGCGAGGCGCGAAGTGGCGACGAGCGACGACGCGCGAAGGCGAGAAGGCAGAAGGCGAAGGCGGCGACGTGGCTACGACGTTTCCGATGGACTAAAATGCTAGGGTTACTCGTGTTCGTACACGTGCACGGCGTGGTCGTCGCCGGCGGAGGCGAAGACGGCGGAGGAGCCGGGACGCCACGCGACGGCGCGCACGGCGGCGCCGTGACGATCGTTCGCGGACGCGCGAGACGACAACGTCCAAGACGCGGCGTCGGCGGATGCGACGTGGACTTCGATCCCACCGTCGTCGAAGCCGATTGCGATCGCGAGTGGAGCGTCGGGGTCGGACGCGAACGCCATCGCCGTCGGCGCGGCGGTGAATTTGGGAAGCTCGCACGCGGGCTCGCACACGTCGTCGACGACGCGCCAAATCTTCACCTTTTTGTCCCGCCCCGCTGTGGCGAATAAAGCGCCGCACGGCGCCCAAGACGCGGCGTATATCTCGCGATCGTGCGCCTTGAAGCGCGTCAGCAAGCGCCACCCGTCGTCACCGAATTCTCCTCGAGGCGCGTCGCGCGACGACGGCGCAAACAGGCAGACGTGCCTGTCGCGGCTCGCAGCGAGAAGGTAATCTCGCGCGGCGTTTCTCGGCGTAAACTCTAACGCGGTCACCGTGAGTGTCGCGCCGCTGAGAGTTCCGAGTGGCTTCCAGTTCTGTCCGCGCGACCAGACCCAAATAGCCGCCGAAGCCGCCGTGAGCGCGTTCGACGCCGAAGCGATCAAATCGCCACTCGGATGCGCGGCGACGGCGCGAATTTCGTTGCCATGTCCGTACAATTTTCGCGTTTCGGGCCAAAGCGTCGCCTGTGCGAGGACTTCTTCGAGTGGCGGGTGCGTGAGCGCCTGCGGTGTGATGGCTTCGACGCCGCGCGCGTTGTATTCCTCGATTAAACCTTCCTGCTGCGCCGCCTGCGCGCGAAGACCCGCGACGTCGCTCGGCAAGTCCTCCGCGTCCGCGCCTCGAAGCGCCTTGTTCGACAACCCGAGCGCGGGAAGTTCGGCGCCGAGCGACTCGAGAGAAAGGTTCTTCGCCTTGGTCAGCGCGGCCGCGGCGACGGGGTCCGTGTTTCCTAAACTATTGATCACGGTTCCTAAGAACGTGCCGGGGGCTTCGAAAACTCGCAACACCTTTTCATCCGCCCCGCTGACGTACGTCGTCGTCCCCGCGTCGTCGTGCATCGTCGCAAAACACACGATGTCGTGGCCGTGCACTTGCGGTCGAGCGATTTGGCGCCAACCTTTCGGACCGTCGCCGTGCCACGGCGCGTGCACGCGGACGGTTTGATCTCCGCCGCCGGACATGAGCCATCGACCGGCGGTGTCCCAGCGCAAGCACGTCACGCGCATCGTGTGTCCAGACGTTCCCGGAATCGCACGCCACGACCCATCGTCGTCGCGCAGCCACTGGTGTAGGGCGCCGCCGTGACTGTTGGCCATTATCGCGTCGCCGTCGGGCGAAAACGACGCGCCGTAGTACCCCAAGCACACCGCCGCCGCCTCGCCCAAGGACGTCGAGCTCATCCAAAGCTCGCTGCCAGCCTCTTCGCTCGTCCACGGCGCGCCCGCCGGAGACCAAAGCACGAGCGAGCGATCCATGCTCGCCGTCATCAAAACCATCTTCGACGCGTCCGGGTGCCACGCCACGGACGTGACCCAATCCTCGTGTCCGATGAGCAAGCTCTCGAGCGACGTCTTCACGCGCCGGCCGACGAGCACCGTGCTCGGTGGCTCCGGCGGCGCGGCGAGACGCGCGAACGGCGCGGCGTCCTTCGACGCCCGCGCGCCGTCCGCGGGCACGGTTTGCACGCGCCACACCCTCGCGGTGCGGTCCTGACTCGCCGTCGCTAAGAAGACGGCGTCGTCGCGCCTCGTCGGCGCGAAGGCGACGCCGCGCACCCAATCCGCGTGCCCGTCCAAAACCCCGCACGCCTCGAACGTCACCGCGCCCTCGTTCGTGAAATCGCACGCGTACACCCGCGTCCGTCCGTCGACGCACCCGACGGCGAGCACGCGTCGCTCCTCGACGCCCGGCGCGCGCGTCACCGCCGCGCACAGCGGCGCGCTCGCGCTCGCCATCGTCAACCTCCCAATTTCTCTCAATTCTTCGCCGCTCTCGTTCCTCTCCGGCGTCGCCCACGCGATGACGTCCCCGTCGTCCGCGCACGTGACGAAGGTCCCGCGCGTCGCCGCCGCGACGTCCCGCACCGGTCCTCGCGCGTGCCTCCCGACCGCCCCCTCGCCCCCGTCCTCGCCCGGCGCGCGCACCCGCACGCGCCCGAGCGCGTCGCCGACGACGATTCGTCCGTCGTCGAGCGTTTCGACGCACGTCGCGCGCGCGCCCGCGCCTCGCGTCGTCGTCGTCGCGCCTCCGTCGTCCATCGCGCGCGCGTGCGCGCCGTCGCCGCCGCAGTGCACCGTCGCGCGTCCGCAGCGCGCGAACGTCGCGCATCGCGTCCCGCGGTTCGCGCCCGCGCTCGCGTAGTCGCGTCGCAGCGGCATCGCGCGCGCGCGGAATGAATGCGCGCGGCGGCGAGTGCGGGTCGCGACACCTCGGCGCGCGACCGATCATTCGACGAGTCCCGACCGCGCGACCGCGCGACGGGAATGACGACGACGCGAGCGCGCGCGGCGAAAATTCTTTTAACGCGTCGCGATCGGCGCGCGGGCGAACGAACGACGGAAGACGCCGCACGACGGCCGGAAGGCGCGGTGCGATTTCGTGATTGATGTTCAACGAACGAATGGTGTCGATGAAAACCGACGACGGCGACGGCGGTGCGGCGATGACGTACGTCGACGTGGGGTACGTGTACGAAAATCTCGCGATGCAGCGGGCGCAGGTGGTCGATTGTCGCGCGTCGGCGCGTCGACGCGTGCCCGGGGCGACGGTGGTGTCGCTCGGGGCGTCGTCGACGGAGTCGGCCGAGTCGGCGTTGGAGAAACGCGTGGACGTCGATCGACCGGTGGTGCTCGTGGACGAGGGGTCGGAGGTTTGCGCTGAGGTGGAGAGGGCGTTTTCGGAACGAATGGGGGCGAAAGTGATGGTTATGGAGGGTGGAATGCGGGCGTGGATGGAGGCGGGATATCCGACGAGCGGAGAGGCGCGGAAGACTTCGTCGAAACGACGGTTGATGATTTGGGCGCCGCCGCGTTCGCGATCCACGGCGCTGGAGAGATCGCTGTCGAAACATTCGCAAGCGATGACGATGCACGAGTTGTTTACGGAACCGTTTTTAATGGAACGGAGTCCGCATAATTATCAGAAGATTATCGACGGGCAGGCGGCGCAAAGCGTGCAGGCGAGCTGCGGCGCGAGCTATAAGACGGCGCTCGAGGTGCTCGCGACGGATTTTTCATCGCAGAGCAAACCGTTTTTGGTGGCCAAGGAGCTCTCTTGTTATTTTGATCAAGAGCAAATCACCGACGAGTGGTTGTTGCGTTTCAGACACGTCGTCCTCGTGCGGGATCCGCTCGAGACGCTCAAGTCGTTTTACAGAGTCTCTGTCGAAGGCGATAAACCGAGCTCCTACTTTGACGTTTCCGAGGCTGGATTCAGAGAATGTTTTATGATACTCGACCGTCTGCACTCGATCGGTGCCGAGTGCGAAGCGCTCGAGGCTGACTCTGATTTGATGAAGCACCCCGAAGAGACGTTGCGACGCGTCTGCAATTTAGCCGACGTCAAATTTGAAAAGTCAATGCTCGCGTGGGAAGCGAAAGAGCTCGCGTCTTGGCAAAAGTTCCGCGGTTGGCACGACGATGTTTCAAACTCCACAGGGTTCCAGGCGATCGAGAAGCCACCTCTGGAATACCCAAAGGAGGTATTCGCGGGCGCCGCGCGGTGCAGGCCGTTTTACGACGCGATTCTTTGGTCGTCGATGCGTACGATGGAGACGTGGCCGACGGTTCGCGCGCTCGATCCGGCGGCGCACAAGTACAACGTCATCATCAGTGCGAATGACGATCACCCCGCTCGTGACATGCACGCCAAGTTTCTCGCGGCCCGTTTGCCCGGGGCGAGCGTACACATATTGCAGCCAAAATGGGTTCGCGAATCCACGACGAATCTCCTCGACGTCTTGGCGTCGCCCTTTGTCCTGTGCGGATCAAAGTCAAAGGTGGAGGAGATGCACGCGGCGATTCAAATTGCGACCAATGACGACGCCATGCGCGTGGCGAGAGGGTTGATTTTGGGCCGAGGCGTACTCGACGAAGATGTTGAACGTCTTCCGTTTCCGTGCACCGTCGTCGAGCCGACGGTGAGCCTCATCGATCAACCAGAGTTTATTGAAAAGTTGGAAGAGACGATTCTGCCTGACCTCCTCCGCGCGATGTGATGCATCACATGGCGCGGGTGTATATACGAATGTATGCATTTACGTTGAACGCATTTTATTGTTTGTTTGTTTGTTTGTATGTAATCAAACCGATTGACGATTGCAGCTACAACACGCTATATGATACAACAAGAGCGAACGCGGCGCTCATCGTCGGCGTTCCTTTTGAAGATGTTTCGCCGCCACCTCGCGCGTGGATGTTAAACTACTTCCCTTTCTCGAAATATACCGGAGTAACGACGTGGTTCGAAACACATCGAGCGGGGTGTAACCATCCATGAGAGATTTCATCGATCCAGAGCACCGCATGGACATGTTGCTCACGTTTCTCCAAACCGGATTGACAATGTCTTCGTCTGGCCCGATACTTTGCACTGATTCGGCAAAGTCGGACAATTTGACACCATTGAACGCGACGGACACTGGGAGCACGGACATTTCCGATTTCGACTTGATGCTCAACACGAGCTCATCCTCCTTCAACGTGGACAAAAGCACGAACGGGGTACCGTGCCAAATCACCGTTCGAGGCGTCGTCTTTGGTGGCGCGTCTGGAATGACGTCGTCGACGACGGGGAGTCTCCTTTGCAACCAGAGACGTAAGATTTCAGCCACTTGCTGCAAGATATCGAATGTCATGCGATCTCCGAATCCATCTACGAGAATGACGTCCGGGTCCGCGACGAGGGCTTGAATCAGTGTCAGTTGAAATTCCGTCAACGGATCCAAAATAGAGGACACCGCCGACATGCTCACCGTGCCCCAGTCTTCCCGGTAACCGTCGCCCAAAATCGAGGGCGTCAGTTTGATGGCCTCGCACAGCTTGTACAGCATCCTGGAATCGTAGTAACGCTGCAACGCCGCGACGCGACGCGCTCGGTGACATTTCGGTGGTAATCTCGAACGCTCGAGCGTGAGATTGAGCGTGAGATTTTCTTGAAAATGCTCATTCATCAAGATGGAACTCTTCGTGGCAACCATGCGCGCCGCGTAATGGATAACCAATGGATTCAACGTCGCCACGCCAGTGTACGGAACATCCGTACCGATGAGTACGTTCATGAGTGTACTCGAAAACGTACCGCGCGTGCGACGGATGCCGATGAACCCACCCGCCTGAATGCTATGAATGACGGAATGATTTTCGTCAAATGCGTTGAGACCGTTGAACAACGTCAGCGGCTTGGTTATGTTGCGCTCGTCTGGACGATTCCTTATCGTTGTCAAATCTTGTATATGGATGACATCCACGGCGTCGACGCTCGGATGAATTTGACCGAGCGAAATCCATTCGTGATTGCGCTCGTAAAGCGAATCGTCGTCGTCATCCGTGTACTTTTTGTGCAACGCGTCGATGCGTCTGCGCCGAGTCGAACGAATGTTGAGCAACTCGGACATCTGCGAGACTTTCGATACGCACGCCAGCATGATTGCAAAGCTTTCGCATATGAAAATCACTGCTTCGCCAAGCTGAGAAATCGATCCAATAAGCGCGACGTATACACCGACGCTCGCACCTGTGATGGACATTACCGCGGGGGCCAACGCGTACAGGCAGGCGAGGATGCAGGTGAGCACAGCCATCAGCACCCACCTGTTAAAGTGATCCTGATACCAGCGCTCAAAGAGACCACCGTCGAGGAATAGCCACAGTTTTTCGTACTGGCGCAAGGCTGTTTTCGTTTCCGTCCGTGACTCTCGGACAATTTCGGTGTTGCGGTAAACGTAATGATTCGCGACGTAAACCATGACTTCCAATTCGTCTTCTGCGATGCCCGCCATGTACGAAGCGCGAATTCTCATAGAAATGAACGCAAAAGACGCGCAAAAGGCAAAGACAATCAACGCGAAGGCCTTGCCGACAATCGCCTCCTCTCCTTTGAGAGAGTGGAATATAAATATTGAGGCGCCGATGAGGCGGTAGACCGCTATAATAGACGCGTGGAGCGTGGCCCAGAGATCGGTACGAATGCTGTGCGTATCCGTCGCCGACGATACGCGGAACAGAGACTCAGCGCTATCGATACTCGCCAAATCGTTTGCGGATAGACTGGAATATTTTCTACCTAGCAAACACTCGAGGTGCGTTTGGAGCACGTACGAACCTGGAAAGTAGTGCAAACCGATGTGATACCGAAAGAGTTCAATGGCGATGAAAACCATCGCGACGAGAACGCAATAATCGGCGCGACTCTTAAGCAAGCCCTCGTTTACCAGTAAGGAGAACATCTTGGACCACGCGAACGTGTCTAGACCGGCCATGATGAAATACGCCAGTTGATACCTCCACACCATTGAGGAAATCCACGGCATGTCTTTCGTTTCCCGGAGAAAGGAGATCATAAACTTTAAAACTTTTTTGAAACCATTCTTCCCCGAATCGGATTTGATTCTGTAGCCTCGAGGGAAATACCCCATTTGATGGATGTATATCTCAAGGTGGTCGATCGGTGCGACGTTCGCGCTCTCTGTAGGGCTCATGCAGACGAAGAGACTGCGACGGGGCATCCAACACGGATTTCTCAAGAGTGGAAGTTCGACGCGCATCTCGGTCTGCCCGGCTTCAAACTCAACGCGCATCTTCGCGCTTCCGGGAGTGTGTTCGTACAACTTTCCAGGGCATTTGCCAGATTTTAACGGGAGTTTGTAATCTACGTCCAGTGCGCTGACTTCGCTGTAGATGTAGATTTCGGAGTGACAGCTCGACATGGCTCCAGAGGCGTTTCTCGCAATCGTAAACGCGACGACGTGCTCGTCGTTGCCCACGTGAAGCTCTCGAAGCTTGAAGGAGAGTTCTGGTAAACCCGCTACTGGAGACGTCGAACGGCCCAAATCGAGTCTATGACTTTCCTTTTGTTCCATGACATCGAGCATGAAGATTGGATTGGACTCCATGGTGGCCAGAACCTCTTTGCTCTTCTGCTTCTCCGTCTGGTAATACGATCCTTTCTTGAAGACGATGTGGTGCTGCGCCAAAATGTACGCCATCATCAAAGCGACAGCGGCGACTACATAAGGCACCGCCGCGAAAACGAATTCTGCTGGTTTAATGTACGCGCTCCACTTATCTTCGTTCGCTTTGAGCCAAGCGCACGCAGCTGCAAACTCTTGATCCGCTTGATCGGAATAATTCGCGGCGTAATCGCTTTGCAACTTCAAAATGGCTTGTACATCCACGAATGAAAACTTCAGACCGTCGAAAAGATAAAACGCATCTGAAAATGACGTTTCACTTCGCGGGTGAGCTCCCTTTTCGAGAATTTCGCGCTCAAATTCGCACGATGACGGAGAAGAGTAAGACGCGAACTCGAACGAGTACGAATTCTGACGCGGAGTCACGGTGTTTCCGTCGACGTCAATGTACGACTGGGAGCAATATAACGTATCGCGCAACGTAATCCGAATATACTTTTGAGGTGAAATCTTTAAATCTGGTTCCAACCACTGAAACAACACTGCCGACGGCGTTCCGTTCGCCGTTCTCTGCGCGGCCCAATCCGCCGTGGCGAGAACGTCGCCGTAAACAATCTCCAGCGGTAATCCGCTCGAAGTCACGCGCCGCTCGTTTTCACTCTTCAACCACGTCGGACTCTCGACAACTAGAGCGAAGCAATCTTGCGCGCACGAAGTCGTTCGGCTCAAATACCTCGTGCAACAGCCCGGAGAGCTCGGGGCCCACGAACCGGTTTGACAATCCAACGTCCCTCCGTACCACGACAGCGTCGTCGTCGTCGCCGTACACAGCGCCTTATCCGCCTCTCGCGCGCTCGTTCTGAGATCCTTCACGGTAAGCTCCGAAGAGAGCATCAATTTTCGCGACGAAGAGAGAGCATCAAACGCTCCCGTCGAATTCAACAGAGATAAAGAATGCCACGTCGACGGTCCATCCGTCGCCGAAGCCCCTACAAACCACCCATTCCTCGCGACTTGCCCCAGATCACCCTCGAATGAAAACTTCGACTTTTGTCCAATCGCGTTCGCCCTTCCCGCCGCACCGCTGACGGGCCAAAGCTCTAGATTAAACATGGATTTACCGCGCAGCACGTTTTCGTACGCACGCGCCGCTACGGTGTGCCCCTCCAACAACTCCTGTCCGCCATCCTTATCCCACGATTTATACACCACGTCGTATCCGAGCTTTTCCGAGAGCAAAATTCCAAACGCCAGCGTCACCATGCGCTGCGAATCCCAAGAATAAATAACCTCCAACGTAATCTCAGAGTTCAAGAACACTTTCGGCGCATTCGGACGCGAATGTCTCGTCTCGAAACATCCCCTCGTCCCGCTCCCGAGATTCAACTCGACGACGCCGACGTCGTTCGCGTAATAACTACTGCTCCCGTACGCATCGTTCGCGCCGGGACTCGCGCGCGCGACGCGAGCGACGACGCTTAAAAGCGCGACGCACGCGATGCGCGCGCTTCCAACGGTTTCCACGACGAACGCGCGTCGCCGTCGCCGTCGCGCGTCCCCGCGTCGCCCGACCGCCGCCGACGACGACGAATGCGCGGTCGTCGTCGACGCCTCCGACGCGTCCCGCGACATCGACGCCGTCGCGCGTCGGCGAGCGCGGCGTCGGCGCGTCGCCGACGCGGCGCCTCGTCGACGCGTAAAAATGAGTCATTTTAAACGACGCTCGCGAGCCGTCGTGTGTACCCCGTGCGTCGTCTTCGAGTCATCACTCGTCGTGTGTGCGCAAACAGTGCGACGCGCGTCGCGGCGCGCCGCCGGGCCGATTCCGCCGCATTGCGCGGCGCTCGACGACGGCGCGGAACGGCGATCATGGTGCGACGCGACGCGACGCGAGACGCGAGACGCGATGCGCGACGCGGCGCACGGGAGACGCG
>Ga0181598_1002443_pt1 | contig 16883 bp, 16 predicted proteins | sample 041ome_4_FD_153295 | JGI IMG/M metagenome (GOLD analysis project Ga0181598, IMG submission 153295) | Coastal salt marsh microbial communities from the Groves Creek Marsh, Skidaway Island, Georgia - 041404US metaG (spades assembly) | ecosystem: Environmental > Aquatic > Marine > Intertidal zone >... | reverse complement strand
GGCTCGGATGGGCAGCGTCCAGGGTTCCGGTTCTGTTTTGACATCATCAAACCCATCTCCCTCAACCGAAGGGACTGGTTTTGTCTTTTCATCGTGCGATTCGCTTGATTCGACTGCTGACGGCTCTTCTTGGTCCGCCGAAAAAGGAGGTTCTCCTTCTGCCGATTCGGCCAAGTTCGATTCGTTGGTGTACTCCACGTCGGGCCAGTCGTTGGACTCGCTGGTGTCCATGGGCGATGGACGGCCGGTTGAGGCCATTAACGCACCGATGGCCTTCAACGGTGGATTTCAGCGAACCAGACATCAATGCCATCTGGGGCGGAGAAACCCTTGCCTTCCTTCGTTCCAATGACCACGCTCGCAGCGGATTTGGTCACGTAATCAAGCACTTTGTCGGTGACAGGCCCGTTCAGGATCACCACTTCGACGTCGTCAGATTCGCTCATGGCTTGCTCCAATTTGGAAGGCCCGATTTCATCAGAGAAACTTCCGTCGGCAAAACGAATCAAAGCCTTATTCTTACCCATATCGTCAACCCTGTCAAACAATTCCTGAATGTCGGCAGGTGCGGGCTCATCGGATTCAAATTCTTCATCCATGTCTTTGTCCCAGTCTTTGTCGCCACCGTACTTTTGGTCGTCCTCGGCAATTTTCTTGTCCATTTGGTGCTTGAACTTGGCCGCTTCAATTTTCTTTTGGAGGCACATCGTGACGGTCTTTTGGGGAAGCAGTTCCCATTCTTGACCAACCGGGGCTTGAGCCACATGGTCAACCTTCATCATGTCGTAGAGCTGCATGAAAAGCATCTCGCCACCACGGTCACCATCAATGGCCACTGTAACGCTTTCCTTTCCGTTCGCAAGGTCAATGAGTTCCTGCTTGATGTTTCCTGAACCATCGGCACTGATGGCGTTCTTGACACCGCAGTTGAGAAGGTTCCGAACATCGTTTCGCCCCTCGACGATGATCAAGGATGACGATGACTCAACGTTTGGACCGCTGGTCAAGCCGTGGAAGGAGGTGGCCGTTCCGACCGTAAGGACGGAGCGGACTTCTTCGATGACCGTCTTGGAGGCCGCTTCACCAGAATTTACCATCGTCAAAAGGAGTTCCTTGGCACGATCGACAACAGCAGTGCGCTTCGTTGCCCGAATATCGCTGATTTGCATGACCTTGATGATGGCGTCGCAGGGGCCGATGCGGTCAATGGTTTCAAGAGAACTCGCGATGATGGCGGTCTCTACATTGTCCATGCTGCTCGGAATGGTGATGGTGCCGTGCACCTTGCCGTTCTTGGTTTCCATTTCAACATCGACATGGCCGACACGAGCGGTTCGCTGCAGTTGGCGCAGTTCGAGATCGTCGCCAAGAAGCCCCTCGGTTTGCCCCATGATGGCACCGATGATGTCCTTTCGTTGGACGGTTCCGTTTACTTTGATATCAGCCCGAATTTCATATTTCATGGCCTTGCCTTTGTTTCCGCTTCCGCGGTTTGGGGGGGTGTTTTTTCGTCCCATTGGATTCTCTCCTTGCGTTGCACACAACCGTTTTGCTGGGCCGTGACCTCCTTAGAGGACACCATCCTATGCAACCACCCGACAAGCGGATGAGGTGAATGTGAACAGACCTCCCACCCACCGTTGCCTTTTGAACCCTGTGCAAAAAATTCGCCTTTCCCTCGGATTTTAGCGAAACGGTTTCTTCAAGAAGGCTGGGGCTGTGGGTGGTTCGTGCCATCGACTGAACTTGGGACGTTGGATGTGTTTCGTTCCACGGTTGAGGTGATGCTGGCGGACGGCGTCTTGACCCGTGAGGAAAAACGGTTGATCATCAAACTTGCAAGCAGCCTTGGTCTTTCCTCAGAGGAACCCGCCTATGTTTACGAAGCCATTCAGAGCGGAACGGAAACCAAAGCTGGCGCGCCGATATCGGCCGAGAACATGCGTTCGATTTACACCAAGGTTTTCGAAGTCGCTATCGTGAATGCATCGCTTTCCAAAGACGAGTTTCGGGTTTTGGCCCATCTCCGGTCACAATTTGACATCGACGACAACTTGCACGCTGAAATCGAGCATGAATTGCGCGAAATGGTGAGGGAAAAGTACGAGGACAAAGCGGTCATCGATACGCTGATGGGCACCCTAAGAGACTCTGTTGGATTGGTTGGTGATTTGTTCGATAACTTCCGAAAGAAATCCAACGATGGTGAATCAAGGTGAACCCGTTTCTGGACGACTGGCTGGAGGAACAATCGCCTCGGCAGTTAACCTCAAAGCGCCGGGCGTTGAAGTTCCTCAACCGTGCCTATGCAGCCTGCGTGAGCGACTTGCTGAACAAACCCCGCACGGATTTGACCTCAGAACACAACGTGTTTTCCTTTCATCACGGGACACCTTTGCCCGACCTTCGCCTCATCACCTCGTGGTTGTTGACCCATGCGCCGAACAAACGAACCCTCGCCCGGTTGATCCCTGCGTTATGGAAGCGTCACGGAAAAGAAGACCTCACCGTTGCAGGAATGTTGCTTGCAAACCTCGAGGATGAGGTGCTCGGACAAGAAGGGTGGATGGCGTTTATTCATCTTCTTCAGCGGCGCGAGCCGTTGATGGTGGTTCTTGAAGTGGCAGAGGAATTGGTGAGAGGTGGGCGGCCGGTCCCTGACAACGCTTGGATGGAGGCCGCGGCCCAACAAAGCCCCAACTGGCACCAATATTGCGTGTTGTTCCTATCGCTTCGCAAGGACGGTGAAACCGCGAACCGTTTGGTTGCACAAGCCCCAAAAGGCGGTGAAATGTTCGAACGCATTCGGGCTCACCTGCTCGGGTCGGAGCATTGATGGAGGGTGGCCGGAACTCAGGGCCATGACTGAACGCCTCCTGCCGGCTGAAGACCCCGTCTTGGAAAACGTTCTACGCTGGACCGTTGACCGTGATGCGAAGGATGTCCGCCGCTTGCTTGAATGGTTGCCCGAAGCGCGATCAAGCCGGGAACGAAAGGCACTTTTGAACCGTGTTCGGAGCCTGCTCCAAGAGCTTGAAGCCGCTCTGGACCAACTCGACAACATGCACTGAGGCCCTTGTATGACGGTCACGGCGCTTGTTTTTGCTGGTGGAAAAAGCCGGCGGATGGGAGAGGATAAAGCCACCATGTTTGGTGGTGTTGACCGTCTTTGCGAGGTCCTTGAACGAGCCGGAATTGAGCGAATTGTTGTGCTTGCGGGAAGTGAAGAACGGGTTTCCTTGTTCGGACAAGAAGCCGTAGCAGACCCCGAAGGTGCAGAGGGGCTTCATCAGGTGGTGCATTGGGCTTGGGAACGGTTTGAGGGGCCGTTGCTCCTGGTCCCGTGCGATGCATTTTTGCTCAACGTTGCGGCGGTGGAGTTTCTGCTCCAACACACCACCGACGGAGCCGTTCCTCTCGACGAGAAGGGACAGCGCCAGCCGTTGTTTGCCGTGATACCGGCGGACGCTTTTTTGCCAGAGAATGCCTCCTCGGTGGGTGATCTCGTCTCTGCAATCCCGAGCGTGAACCCCGGCCCTCATGCCGAGGCTTTCACGAATTTCAACACACCCGCGGAGGTGTTGCACCATCGAGAAGCACGCCGTTTGGCGTGAGCGTCACACGACCCGTTGCAATCCACGAGAGAACGCGGGGATAGAGGCGGTGTTCTTCGATTTTGACGCGGTCGCTCAGCGATGACTCCGTGTCGTCGTGGAAAACCGGGACAGGGGCTTGCGCAAGAACGGTTCCCGTATCCATGCCCTCATCAACCATGTGAACGGTGCATCCACTCAACTGCGTTTTCGATGCAAGAACATCCCGGTGCGCATGAGCACCAGGAAAATTCGGCAACAAGGACGGATGGATGTTCACGATGCGTCCGCCCCACCGCTCCAACATCACAGGAGAAAGCAGGCGCATGTAACCTGCGAGCACGATGAATTCAATCTCGTGGGCTTGCAGTTCAGCGAGCAGACGTTGTTCGTGTTCTTCCCGTGACAGCCGTTGACCAGCGTCGTCGACTTGGTCGACCACAACACAATGAACGTTCAAATGGTGAGCTCGTTCAAGGCCGTAAGCATCGGCCCGATTTGAAATCACCACCGTCGTCACATGAGGAAGGCCGTTGGTTCGCTGGGCTCGAACCAACGCCTCCATTCCACTCCCCGAACCGGAGAGCAGAACGGCGCAACGGAGCGGGGCCTCCGGAGAGGCAATACGGCCACAGAGAAGGGTTGGAGGGGCCATGGTCCTCCCAGGATTCGGTGCGATTCAACCCTTTCCCAACAAAACCAAGGATTTTAGCCACCGCCCCACTCCCTCAAGCCGAAGGACATGTCGGAAACACCTGTGTCCACTTCGGTGCAGCGAAAGGCCGAGGCTCAACGCCTCGCAGAAGCCTACGCTACGCTTTCAGACTCCGAGGTCATTCATGCGGTCCTTGCTGAACACAAGCCAAGCGCAAACCCCATTGTTCGAAGCCTATGGATTGGGTTTGGGAGCATATTCGTCGTTCTCGCAGGCATCGGTGTCTTTGTCCCCGGCCTGCCCACGACATCGTGGCTTGTCCTCGCCGCATATTGTTACGGTCGCTCGTCCCAACGTTTGTTCCTGTGGTTGTTGACCAACCGGATGTTTGGGTCCTCCCTACTCGCCTATTATCGATCAGGCAGAGCTCTCCCCCTTCACTCGAAAATCATCATTTGTGGCTTGATTTCCTTTGTTTCGCTCACATCCATATGGTACATCACAAAACTTGGTGACCCTGGATTCGGTCAAACGTTGATCGCCATCGTCGCCATCACAGGTGTTTGGTGGGTGGGGTGGCGCGTCCCCTCCACCGCCTAGGACGGGTCCTCTTCTGTCAATTGATTGTAGACATCCACAACATCGCTTGCAGCGGACATGAACACGTTTGGATAGACGGCATGGATGAGCAACAGCGGAATCGCGATGGTGAAGCGGAACGCCATGTACAATGCTCTCCGAAAATGCCCGAAATATGTCTGATTGACGTCGTCTAAATGGCCCACTTTTTCACCTCAATGGCGGAACAGTCGATGGCCGGTAAAGACCATTGAAACGCCCCGCGAGTTTGCTTCATCGATCACTTCTTGGTCTCGAACCGAGCCACCGGGTTGAACGATGGCGATGGCTCCGGACTCAGCGGCTTGCTCCAAACCGTCTTTGAAAGGGAAGAAGGCATCAGACGCAAGAACGCAGTTCTTTGCTCGCTCACCCGCACGCCGAGCGGCGATTCGAACGGCTTCGACCCTGCTGGTTTGACCTGGCCCGATGCCCACCGTGGCCGTCCCTTGGACCATGACGATGGCGTTGGACTTGACCTGCTCACAAACGCGAACGGCAAATTTCATGCTGTCCAACTGCTCCGGAGTGGGTTGTGCGTCCGTGACGGTTTTCGCTTTCGTCCAATCGATCACCGGAGGCTCTTCGGTTTGGACGAGTAAACCCCCCTCAACCGGCTTTCGAACCACGCTTCGCTGAAGTGGAGCAAGTCGCCCGTTTGGGGAACGGAGGGTCAGAAGTCGGCGGTTCTTTTTGGCCATCAACCGTTCTTTGGCCTCCGCCGTGTAACCCGGCGCCATCATCACTTCAACGAACAAGTCGCCAACCGCCTCTGCAGTCTCCAATTCCACCGTTTCGTTGAAGCAAATAATGGAGCCAAATGCAGACTCTGGGTCGCTGGCCAGCGCCATTTCGAACGCCGCTCGCTGGGTAGCGCCCAAGGCCGCTCCGCAGGGATTGTTGTGCTTCACAATCACGCAGGCATGCGGGGTGTTGGGCCACTCATCGGTGGACAACGAGCGGCAAAGGCGTAACGTTGCGTCAGCATCGCTGTAATTGTTGTAGGACATCGCTTTCTCACCCTCGACGGGGGCCGTCACCAGCGTTGTTCCATCCTTGGGTGTGTCTTGGTCGATGTACAGAGCCGCAGCCTGATGCGCGTTTTCTCCATAGCGAAGCGTGGTGAGCTGATGGCTGACTGAAAACACAGAGGTTGGAAATCGCAAGCGTTGCTCGTCCAAGACATCGAAGGTGGCTGGGTCACCCCGATAGCGCCGATGGAGTTCTTGGGCGATTGCAGCATCGTAAGCGGCGGTGTGCTCAAAGGCTTCCAATGCAAGGGTTTGGCGCAAATCCATACTTACCTTAGCGACGCTTCCAGCATCTCGAATGGCGGCGAGAATGCTTTCGTAGCGACCTGGGTTGGTTGCAATCAACACGTGTTGGTGATTTTTCGCCGAGGCGCGAACCATGGTTGGCCCTCCGATATCGACCATCTCAAGCAGAGCGGGGTCGTCGAGGGGGGGCTGGGTCCCTGCGGCTTCAACAAACGGGTAAAGGTTGCATGCAACCACCCGAAGAGGAACGTATCCGAGGCGTTCAAGTTCCTCTTCATCGCTTTCTTGGTGGAGACGGGCAAGCAAGGGCCCGTGAATGGCGGGGTGAAGGGATTTCACCCGGCCGTCGAAAATTTCGGGGTGTTGGGTGACATCCGATACGGACATCACCGGAAGACCTGCCTCCGAAAGCGTTCGTGCTGTGCCCCCCGTGGACACCAATTCGAAGCCGAGTTCCACCAATCCTTTGGCAAACGAGACGATGCCGGTTTTGTCCCAAACACTGAGCAGGGCCCTAGGCGGCGGCGAGAAAACGTCACTCATAACGGGAAACCCGTTATCGCATTTGCCCCGTCCGATGCACTTGAACATAGCGCAAAGAAGGCATGGCCTTCGGATTCAATCTCCGCGGGCGGAGATCACTTGGTCAACGCGAAGCAAACCACAAGCGGTTTCGGTGGCGGCCTCCAGTGCGTGGCGCAGGGTCGCTGAGGGGAGCCAGGTGGTGTGAATTTCTTCGACCCGCCCTTGCTCGTTAATGCCTGAACTCCACGAGCCTGCCCGGTGGGCGGCTCGTAGGGCCAGCAGCGTGTCAAGCCGCTCAACACCGGCGTTTTGAGCAAGCGTTGAAGGTACGGTTTCAAGCGCCCGTGCAAACGCCTCCATAGCCAGTCGCTCCCGACCCGCTTGTTGCTCTGCAGCCTCCTTGATGCGAAGGGAGGCACCCATGTGCAGAGAACCCCCGCCACGAACAACGGCGTTGCTCGACATCGCTAACGATGTGGAACGAAGGGCATCGTACAAGCCCCGAATAACTTCCTCGACAGCGGTTCCATCTCCACCGCCAACATCCAAGGTCACCAGCCCCGCATCGAGGCCCACGTGGAGGCAAAGGCGCTCTCGGCGTCCGTCCAGCCCTTCGCTGGTTTCAATTTCCAACCGCTCAAAGACCCCAAGTCGCGCTTCATGGGCATCATCAAGGTGGTCGCACATGGCCGCACCGGTCGCTTTAGCGATGTCCTCAACGCCTGAGCGCTCCAAACCTCCCAAAACGAAGCAGCCAGCGTTAGTAAGGTCATGGAAAATGCTCGGTTCAATGGTACCAGCACAGAAAATCGCATTTGCTCCCGTGCGGAGAACCGCCGTTGTTTTCGCTTTGAGCAGGCCCTCCTTCGCCTCCATGAAGGAAAGCCACTGCTTTGCATTTTCAACTTCGATATCGGCATCTCGAACGGTTGCTTCCTCGTCGAGAGGGCAAGTCAACACCAAGACGCGTCCGTTTTCAAGAGATCGGGGGAGGCGATCCAGATGAAGGGCGGTGTCAAGCATCAACCCCGGAATCAGGCGGGTATCGGACAGGTTACCCTGGCCACGCTTGGTCATACGGACGTCTTCATGGTCAACACCTTCCCCCGACTGGACAAGGCGAAGACTCTCGACCACCAGGTTGGCAAGAGCGTCGCTCCCTGCATCGGCCGAGGTCCCGTTCATTGCCGTCCGTGCAACGGCCAGCAAGCGCGAGGGGTCTTCTTCACACGTTTCGGAGCGCTCATCAATGCACGTCAGCGTGATCGAAAGGGCCTCCTGAAAGCCGTTCACCACCACGAGGGGGTGCAGGCCCCGCTCAAGCAAGCGCCCAGCTTCACGCATGGCTTCACTGGCGAAGAGCAAACATCCGGTGACGCCGTCACCGCAGGCTTGTTCTTGTGACTTGGCCAGTTGAACAAAGGCCTTTGCAGCAGGATGTTTCACCAGAAGTTCGGCGACGATTTTTGCTCCGTCGTTCGTGACGGCGGTCTCGCCGTTGGTTTTGTAGAGCATTTTGTCCAAGCCTTGAGGGCCAAACGTCCCCTGCATGAGATCGCCGAAGGCAACAGCCGCCGTCACCAATTTCTGCGTGACGGCAACCCCGCTGGTCACGCTGGTGGTTGGTCGAACAATGGCTACCGGGGCACGACCGCTACCGTCATTGTGCCCAGCCATAGTTCAACCCGGGGGTTGCTTGTTTTTGAACCCTCTAGCGAGGGGCGGTTGAGGTCAACTCTTGGTGCTCTTCTTCGCAGGGGCCTTGGCATGCTTGCCCAACTTGTGGGCTTTCTGAGCTTCGTTGTTGGACCAATGGTAAGCCAGTTTCAAGAGGTTGAGGTAGTGCTCGTTCCCGTCTTTCTTCATCTTGTCGTGAAGGACATCGTTGGACATGAACACGTCGCCCCAGAGTTGGGCTGCCGTCCCTTTGTCGCCCTTGGGCATGTCGAAGACTTCTCTGGTGGTGGGTTCGAGCAACGACTTCCAAACCCGAGCCGGGTTCACGGCCATGGTGACTTCAACGACGATTTCGTTTTCGTTGATGCCCGTGCCGGTCTGCCAGGTGTCCTCACCAAGGTCAGCAAGGAACGGTAGGCAGAGGTCTTGGATGGAAAGACTGGTCATGGGGTCGGCGTTGGTCAAGGCTGCGTAGGCTTCTCGCATTCGACCGCGATCTGCACCGCGGGAAGCGGTTTGGAAGCGCAGCTTGTCAATGGAGGTTGGAACGAGGAAGCGAACATCGGTGTAGTAGACCAGCGGGTTGTCGTCGCTGGAGTTGAAGATGTGTTCGAAAGGCGCCGCACCGGCCGACTCGCCAAGCAAATCGGTCGGGTAAACCGTCTTGAGGGCGTTGGTGGCCACGGATTGAACGATTCGTCGCATCAAACGCTCGGGGGCTGCTGATACATCGTTGAAGGTGTCAAGGTACTCCTGCATGTTGAGAATATCGTACCCACGGACGGAAAGAATGGAGTGGACGTTGGGTCCAATCATCTTCTCGCCGTCAACCTCTGCTTGGCTGATCCATCGGCTGCCACGGGCGACATCGGAAGCGGCCACAAGGTCGGCATACGCCTTGAAGCGGCGGGTCACTCGGTTCATGAAATCGGCCTGATCCAGTTTGGTGAAGACCGTCGAATCGTAGTTCGACTTCAAGGCGTGGTCGGCGACTTGACTGGCGTTGGCGCAGGTCAGGAGGTTGCCTTGGTCCGAGGGGTACATGATGAGGCGGCGGCGCTTTGCTGCACCACCAAGCGTCCCGATGAGCGGGTCCGTGAGGATGTAGCCCATCGTTGCACACACTTCGAAGAGGCGGCTGTACTTGTCTTCGTCGCTGGAGTTGCCAATCCACTCGTCGAGGCCGGGTTCAATGCAGTGGAATTCGAGCGGGACCATTTCAGATCCTGCACCGAAGGCTTGGCGAACCGTGGAGGATTGCATCATGCCCATCATCGTGTACAACGAGGTTTTTCCGGTGGTGAGGAAGACGTCGGAAATGCCCTCTTCGCCAAAGGAAGACCGGCGGTCGGGGAGGTTCACGAGGAGATTGAAGGCCGTCGCCGTGTCTCGATTGCCGTTCACGGCTGGCCAAATCCAGGTGTTGGGTCGCGTCATCAAGTAACCGGAGGCGTCCTTTCCAAAGCCAGCTGGCGAGTAGCGAATCCAGCCAAGCCGGTTGTTGAAGGAAACGTTTCGGTGCATCAACGACGGGTAGTAAACACGGTCGAGCGGGTCAGAATCCGGGACAACGCCTCGGTGGCCGAGACCCCACATGATGACCTCCCACTCGGGGAATTCCTTGTCGTTCGTTCCGAGGAAAAGATGGTCGTCACGGCACGTGTCGCCTTCCAAAATCGCTCCACCCATTCGCTCTTCGTCGCCGGTTGAACAGAAGAAGAACGTCTGCGTCGTGAACAGTTGCTTCGGCGTCCACATGTTGGCGTTGATGATGGTTTTCTGCTTCAAGAAATCAGCGATGTTTTCGATGCGTCGCTCGAACTTGAAACGGTCGGAATCGATCCAAGAGGACCCGAGAATCAAGTTGGTGTTCAGCAACTTGGCGTCCGCTGGGCCGATGTACCGCGTTCGGGCATCGGCTCGGGAGTGGTCGGATTCCGGAATTTCTTCCCAAGGTCCCTGCCGAGGGATGTACGTCATGAAGGTCTCGGCGTCAAATTTGTCGCCTTGAGCTCGTGTCACCACGGCTTCAACCTCGTCCATCAACTTGACGTAGGTCTCGTTGGGCAAAATCCGACCGGTTTCCTTGAAAGTTTTATCTGATACGCTGCGATGTTCCCACATTTTCTCACCTCAAAATTTCTTCTTTTCTTCGGGAGGCGTTTCGCCCTCCTCTTCATCGGGGGCTTCTTCTTCAGCCTCGTCGTGCGATTCGTCTTCAGCGGATTCTTCGGCCTCTTCGGCCTCTTCGGCCTCTTCAGCCTCTTCTTCAGCCTCTTCTTCAGCCTCGGGTGCGTCTTCATCCGAAGACGCCTCATCCTCTGCGGCTTCGTCGCCCTCAGCGGAGTCGGTTTCGTCGTCCTCGACATCGTCGACATCGGCTTCTGGGTCGAGCATCTCGATGACCGTGTCTTCAGCGGTTTCCTTGGCGACTTCCGCAGCTGCTGCGACAGCGGCTTCCTCAGCCTTGGCGAGAATGTCGTCCTCGTCCATGCGCTCTCCGGAGGCTTTCTCAAGAATCATGGCGGCCGTGGCGGCCATTGAAGCGTTGACGTACGGTGCTGCACGGTAGACGTATTGGGCATAAAGGCCCAGGGCACCGAGGACGGCGCCGGAAGCGATGACGAGGCCGCTGTTGTTCCGTTGCAGGTCATCGGGGTCCACGTTGGTCGCCTCTCCGGTTTCGAAGATGGTCAACCCTTGGAGGCCGTGGAAGTAGGTGTTCGAGAAGACCTCAATGACGGCCCAAACGGCGTAGATGATCATCAACATGGAGCCTGCGGTCATCCATGAACGATTCTCGAGAATGAAGTTCATCAACGGATTGGCTCCCCCTGCGGGAGGGTTTTGATCTTCGGACATGGGGTGGCCTCAACCCTATTTGCTTACTATTCCGCTCTTAAAGGATATACCTATATTTCTACGCGGGTGTGGCTTTCAAACCGTATCAGCGCCTTGATTTGTTACGCCCAGATGTACCCCGCTTCTGTGAACGCTCCCAGCCCTTGTTTTGTCGTTTGTTCTCGTACCAGTGGCGGTTTGGTTGATCCATGCCCTCGGGCATGTCCTCGAAGGATTCGATGCTAAGACGAATGCCCCCCAGTTCGTTTTGGAGTTGTTTCACGTTTTCGCCGCCCTTGCCGACCAAGGTCGAGATCATGTTCGAAGGTGCATAGACGACGGCGGATGATTCGCCGGTGAATTTCACCTGGCATTCAACGCCAACCCACTGGCGAACGGTTTCGATGATGCGTTGCTTCGCCATCGCCTTGACCGGCGAGTCGCCTTGTTGTCGCCCTTCGATGGGGACAACCGCGATTTCAGAACCAAACGCGAACATTTCGTGCGTGAGTTTCCCGCTCGGAAACTCCACGACTTCAATGACCGGCCGGGCGAGTTCCTCTTGCATGCCCGTCGGAGGTTTCACCGTCATACGAAGTTCGAGGACCTGTTGAATGCGTCCGGATTCGACGTGGAGGATGGTGTCGAGGACTTGGCTAACCAAACCGAGTTCAACTTTTCCAATCAAGCGTTGAACGGCCTCGAGCGCAGAGTTGGCGTGGGTCACGCCCAACAGCCCAACCCCCGCAAGACGGACATCAGCAAAGATTTCGAAATCGCGAGCCCGGCGCACCTCGTCAAAAATCACGAAGTCGGGGCGAACAAGGAAGATGATTTCCGCGGTTTTCTCAAGGTCTCCCTCAAGCGGAGCGTATTGCGTGATTCGATCGGCCAACTGCAAATCGCGCGGGGCTTCCATCGTTTTGACCAGCGCGCCCACCTCGGTGTCCAAGTATTCTGCAATGGCTTGCGCAAGGGTGGTTTTCCCGGAACCCGGTCTGCCGCAGATAAACACCCCACGGTGATGGTTTCGTAGCCGTTCCACCAAGCGTTCATCGAGATCGTAATCGCCCAAGCTCAATTTCGCTACCGGACGGACAACCGTGATTTCACGGGCATCGGAAAACGGTGGCCAAGCGGACGTGATGCGAAGGTCACCGAGTTGAATGACGCGACACCCTTTCCGGTCAATTTCCAGGAAACAGTCGCTGCGATGTCGATGGGCTTCGACCAAGTCAACCAGGTCTTCTTCCAAGCGTTCCAAACGAAGGGTGTCCCACGCCGCATCATCGGTATCGACCTCAACCAGTTTGAGAGCCCCGATATCGCCCCGCTTCACCCTCGGCGGACAATCCGCTTTGAGAAACACCGTATGAACGTCGTCGCCGAGCAACGCCTCCAGATGCAAGGGCAGTTCTGGGTGGTCGCCGTGAGTAGCCATTGAGTCCCTCGTCATGCCCGCAGGCCTTTGACACTTCGCCATGAAGCGATGGGACTCAAGCGCCGTTGGGTTGCATCATGTAGCCCGTCACCCAGAACGAACCGATGAAACTCAGGGAAAGAATGTAGGCGCCAACGGTTGGGAACGCCCAGATGGCGACCGAAACTTGAGCGAAGGCGACGATGCTCCCCAAAACAGCCAACATGGACCAAGGCCCGTTGCCTTTCAGGTTGAGGTGTTGAAAGGTCGTCTCTCGCTCGGAGAGGCCCCAAACGAGGCCGGTGAGGGCGGACAGTGCGATGAACGTGAGCATGCCGTCCATCACGGTGCCTTGGAGATACCACACGCCAAGACCAGCGATGAGGCTGGCGAGAAACATCCGCTGGACGGTCGTGATGTCAAGGCCCATGGGTCTGCCGAAGTGAAAGGGATTCTTGAAATCTCGCAACGCGATGCCTGCTCTTTGCATCTTCATGGGGATTGGTGTTGACTCATCCAGCGCCCTTGATCCAGCAAGGAATTGGCATCGGGAAACACAACACCTCGGCCTTCATCCGCCTTGGAGAGGAAAAACCGCCATTCCTCTTCCAACGGTTCCCGGTCATACGTTTCCACGGAAGGCGTAGACGAGTCGTCAAGGGTTGAAAAAGTCGACAGCGTGTTCGCCCCAAAATCAAGCGTCGCAGAACCCAACGAGCCCACAACGGTCACGGTTCGAACCTCGCTTTCGCGCCCCCAGGCCACCTCCACCCGTCCACGCTTGCCCTCGTTTGGCGATTCAAATTCAATCCGCGCAGCGGCCTCTTCCAATTCGCAAGCCAGCGTCTGCAGGGAATTCAGCGGCTCGCCGAGCAACCAAGGAACGAGGTCGAGCCCGTGAACGGCGAGCGTGTCCAGCGGCTTGGCTTGAGCGGGTTTTTTCCGGACGGTTTCCCGGGCATAACAAAGGGATCGAATCGCCCCAAAGTGGCCTTCGTCAATCAGGCGTTTGAGCCGTTGAACCCCGGGATGATGACGTAGCAAATAGCCAACGACAACAACGGCATGTTCCGGCAACGATTTCAGCACTTCAGCGGAAGCATCGTGGCGGTCGCTGAACGGTTTCTCCATCAACACCGGCAAGCCGGCGGAAAGGGCGAGGTCCAACAGGGCAAGGTGGGTGTCGGGTGGCGTCACCAGCGCCACCGCGTCGAGGTCTTCCTGGGCCAACATTTCTCCCATCTCGTGATGCACGGCATCGGCGTCAAGTTCGGCCGTTGCGGACTCATCGATATCGCAAACAGCAAGGAACGAAACCAGTCCTTCGTCTCGCAGTGAACGGAGCGTTCGGAAATGATTTCGCCCCCAACGACCGCAGCCCACCAATCCAATTCGTTTTCCAACGACGGTGCGCATGATTCGCTCAGGAGGCCCCCTCTCATGAGCGTGATGCTCTTACGGACGCCCCTCCGCCACTTCTCATCGTAGGTGTGGAAGAGCCACGGCCATGGCGATGAGCAGCATCGAGGCTCCAATGCACAGGTCGATGCGCTGCCATGCTCGGGGGTTCGTTAGCCATGCTGCACATCGTTTTGCACCGTAGCCGAGGGAGAAGAAAAAGACGAACGAGGCCGTGATTGCACCGGCGGTGAACACCACCAGCGATGGGCCATCAAACGATGTTGAGGCTCCACCCAACAGCACGAGCGTGTCGAGGTAAACATGTGGATTGAGAAACGTGAACCCGAGAGCCGCCAGGAGCGTGGCTCCGAGGTCAGGGTTCGCTTCGTCGTCAAGAACCATGGCCGAGGGGTTGCGAGCGGAGGCGAGACGAAGCGCGCCGTATCCGGCGATAAACGCCGCCGCACCCAAGGCCATGGGGCGTTCAACCCATGCCGCTTGCTCAAGGGCGGCTCCCACGCCGGCCACGCCTGCGAGGATGAACAGGGCATCGCAAATGGAGCATGTGAGGCACACCGCAAAAACATGGGATTTTTGCAAGCCTTGTCGCAGAACAAAGACGTTCTGAGGGCCGATGGCGAGAATGAGACCAAGACTTAGGCCAAATCCAGTCAGCCCCGGCGAGAGCAGGCTCACCAGGACACCTCAGGCGTCGGTTTGAGGTCGGTCCTCGCCGTCCGAGGACGAGCTTTCCTCTTCCCTTTCCGTCTCGCTCGAATCCGAAACAGCAACTCCTTCTTCGTAGACATAATCGTTGTACGGCGAAGAATACTCGATGGTGAGGCGTGCGGTTTCGGTCATCGTTGTGAGGTTGGTAGCGGTGATGCCGGCGGCGGAAATCGCATAGACAAAGTCGCCCATGAAGATGGAACGACGTATGTTCCGGTCGTCCCACCATCGGTTTTCACCGTCTTGGCTGTCGTACAGGGAGGAATGATTGACCTCGCCGTAGACGTCCAAGGTTCCAGCGGTTTCGTTGACTTCAACCAGCACAAGTTTCGAGATGTACTGGTAGGACCAGTAATACCGTCCGTTCTCGTACCAATCGACGCTTCGATAGGTCGAGAGGGGAACCGCGAGCATGTTCTTTGGCCCCCAATATTGGAAGGCTTTGGACTCGTAGGTGGCTTCGGACCAAGACCAGGACCATTCGTGTGCTCGGTCCCGACTGACGGGCGAGATGCGCAACGCAGCATCCTGTCCGGGCTGGGTTGGGTCGGACACGTCAAACAGAGAAATTTGGGTTCCCGACCAATCAAGGCCGGTACCGTCTTCGTTCGCGGGTGCAAGGCCGATGGTCAACAGATGGTCGCGAGAGAGCGGATGAATGTAGGTTGAAACGCCCGGGACCTTGAGCTCACCGAGAATCACGGGTTGGGTCGGGTCGGCCACGTCGATGACCCAGAGCGGGTCGATTTGCTCAAAGGTCACGATGTAAGCCCGATCACCGTCAAAGCGTGCGCTCCAAATGCGCTCGCCGGGAGCGATGCCGTCAACACGCCCGGCCTCGACCAGGATTTGCTCGTCGGTCTCGACGTCCACGGAACGAACCAGGGTCACCAATTGCGATGACATCGGTTCTGGATCGGCCATCCACCAGCGGCCCCACTGGCCGGTGGTCGTCGCCACGCGCAGGACGCCTTCGTGTTCGGACAGAGCGAATTGGTTCACAACGGTCCCGTTCACTCGCCCTGAACCCGTGTACAGGGTCACATCCGGAGCGCTGATGTCGAAGGTGTGGAGGTTGGTCATTTCGTCCATGCCGTCGTTGTTCCAGAACCACCACCAATCGAAGGCGGACTCGGCCAACACCAACACATCGGTTGAGGCATAAACTTGGGGGTAGGTGCCGACGATGTGGTCGACTTCGTAATCGAACGAAGACGAAGTAAGGTCGAGCGAGAAGATGCTGGAAATCCCGCGGTTAAAGCCGTCTTGTGGTGCAACGAATTCTCGGCATGCGTTTTCACTCATCTCATGAGTGGTGACCGTTCCGTAACTGTATTCGTAAACTTGTGGAATCAACTCCTCAAGCGTCAATTCAGCCAGCACCTCAGCGTTGGACTGCATGGTCTGCCAGGCCACTTTTTCTCGAATTTCCAAACGGAGCGGGTCGTCGTAGTCGAGGTTCCAGTAGCCGTTGGGCAGGTTCAACCAGGATTGGAGGCCTTCGACGTTCATCCATGCGTGGGTCACGGTCCTCACCGTTCCGCCGACCTCTCGCGCCGTGATGTATTGGCCCTCGATGTACAACTCTCGGTCAACCTCGGGTTGACTGCGATTGGTGATGTCGAGGACCGTGAATTTCGTCAGGCTGTTCGTTCGCCAGTTGCCGTAGGTCTCGTCCCAACCCATGGCGTCCACCACAGGGTGTGAACGAGAAATGCTCCACGGGTTCACGTTTGAAATCACCACCAACTGGTCACCGTCAAGCATCATAGCAACGGGCGTTCCGGAGAGCGAGAGCGATGATGTTGCTTCGAGGTCGCCGAATTCGGGCACGCCAAAGATGTGGAGGTTCTTTCCTTGGAGGTAGTAAATGTGGAACCCGTCGGTCTTCAGGAAATCCGCTTCATCCACGCCCGCTTCCTGATTGTTGGTTCCCGAGAAATCCTCACCTTCGACCCGATAGGGGGTGGAGCGGGTTTGACTGCTTGGAGCGCCGGTTGCGGCTGCATCGCCGTCCATGGCAAACTCAACATCGTCTTCCGCCCACATACCGCCGCCGTAGGAGTACTGTTCAGCCACGGCTTGGAGCAACATCACGCGATACTCTTCCTCGATGGAGCGTTTTAATTCCCGCTCAAGATCCTCAC
>Ga0181598_1002442_pt1 | contig 16884 bp, 16 predicted proteins | sample 041ome_4_FD_153295 | JGI IMG/M metagenome (GOLD analysis project Ga0181598, IMG submission 153295) | Coastal salt marsh microbial communities from the Groves Creek Marsh, Skidaway Island, Georgia - 041404US metaG (spades assembly) | ecosystem: Environmental > Aquatic > Marine > Intertidal zone >... | reverse complement strand
TAATGGAAATTTTTCTATTTATTCTAGACCAAATTCAAATTTTTTGCTAAACCCGACCCGACCCAAAGCGAAACAGATCATGATCACAATAAATTTCAACGCATTGAACCCGCTCGAACAACATATTCACGCGACCCTTGTGCAGCACCCTGACAGGGTGGGCTCGTTGCGCATCGCGCAGGCGGCGGTGCTGTGCGGCTGTTCGGCGTCTAAAATTTCGAAGTTTGTCAAAAAACTGGGGTTCGCAAACTTTAAGCAATATCTTGAATTCGTATCGGGAAAAGAGGTTTCAGCCCCGCCCCCGCCCCCCGAATTGGACCGTATAAAACGATTTATCGATGGCTTTGACACCGCATTGGTTGATGATCTTGCCGCAGTGATCCACGCCAGCGATAAATTGGTTTTGCTTGGTGCGGGGCCATCATTTTTATGTGTGCAGTATTTTGAATATAAATTGAAAACCTGCGTGAACAAAATTGCCATTGCCACGCCAGATGACCTTTCGGCGTCCTCCATGATTGATCCAAACACGCTTTTGTTGATCTTTACCGTGACTGGATCATTTCGATCCTTTGAAACCCTATATCATGAGACACGGACCAAAGGCGGAAACGTCGCCATGGTGATCGAAGAATATAATCCCGGCTTTCTGCAAACCTATGACAAAATCTATTGTCTAACGCAGGACACGCAATCCAACGATCTGAAACCGCACGAAAAATCGCGCACGCTTTTTTTCATTTTTATGGAAGAGGTCATTCGAAAACTGTCAGCGCTGCAATCAACTCTGTGACGCGGTCCGCATTTGACGATGCGATGCTGCCGTCTGCGTGGAACAGATCGCCCATTCAAAATAACCCCCAAACTCTAGTTGATCTGATGCATGTAAACATGGATCAAGATCGTATGGATAGGATTTTACCCCAGTGACTACGCACCTTTTTGACGCGACCAAGAAGTTGCAAATCAACTTCCTTCCTCATCCAGAATTGTCGCGCAGTTAAGTGCGCGATTTTTCAAAGGCGGCCCATGCTGTTGCAAAACGTTCGAAATCAAACCCGTCTTCGCGCGCGGGGTCCAAAACCAAACGTTCCGTTTCCAACAGTTTTCTGATTGCTTCCTCTAGTCCATCAATGACATCTGGCGGAATGACCAAGGCGCCATGGCGATCCGCATGAACCAGATCGCCATCTTGCACAGTCATCCCAAAAATTGTCACGGGCGTGCCAATCTCGCGGACGTGCACAAATGCGTGGCTCGGGCCTATGGACCCTGCGACCACGGGAAAGCCGTCGGGCAAATCGCCCAAATCACGCATCACACCGTTTGTAAGCGCACCAGACAGCCCAAACCCTTTGTGTACTGTTGTATTAATCTCGCCCCAATACGCGCCAACGCAATGGGGGAAATCGACGTCCTCAACCACGGCAAGGGCGGGTCGCGGGCCCTCGGACATGTGACGATAATAATTCATGCGGCGATCTCGGATGACCTCGGGGGCCTCGGTTGGCGGTTCAATCGCGGCAATCTTGGCGGTTCGGGCATATCCCACCATCGCACCCGCCGTGGGATGCGACGCCAACATCGTGCCACGGGTGAACATGTTGAACCCGCGCTTGCCTTGGGCCACCTCGATTGCATTGCACACCGTCGGTGTATCCACCGATTGCAACAGGGACAGTAGCGAGTGTTTCATCTTTCCTCCAACCAGCGCGCAAGGGCTGCGTTTGTGTCTTGTGGGTTTTCCAATGTGGGCAAATGCCCCGCGTTTTCAATAATTTCCAACCGAGACCCCTGCACCAGCCCCGCCATCAATTCATGGCGCGATATCGGACACAGCCGATCATCCCGTCCGCATAGGATCAGCGTCGGAATATCAAGCTGTGACAAGGTTTCGGTTTGATCCTTCCGATCCATCAAAGCGCGGGATTGATGCAAAAATACATGTGGCCCAAAGGCCAAGGCCATGTCCATGCACAGGTCCAGAATTGCCCCGCGATGGGGCGTATCGGCAAGGTAATTCGGCTTTAATTCATCCCGCATAATCTCCGCCAATTTTCCGTCGCGCGCCGCCATCATCTGGGGGAGGCGTTTTTGCTTTACCTCATCCAATTCCGCCAAAGGATTTGTGTCCAACAACGCCACCCTCTCAACCCGATCAGGAGACAGGCGCAGGATTTCCATCGCCACAATCCCACCCATCGACAACCCACACAAGGCAAAGCGATCTGGGGCCGTGCGCAATACATCGCGCGCGAGCTCAGTCACACTGGCATGTACTGAAATCACCGCCAAATGAATAGGACGCGTGGCAGAGAAGGCCGCAATTTGTGGACCAAACAGCCGTGCGTCACACATCATTCCAGGGATCAGAACCAAAGGGGTCATGGGAGACGCGATGCACCTTCGCTCAGCGCCGAGAGTTTGGCATAGGCGATGTCAGGATCGACCGCGCCAAAACCCGCAAAGGTACCAAAGCCACAATCTGATCCGGCAATCACACGTTCATGCCCGACGATATCCGTAAACCGTTGAATACGTTGGGAAACCAGTTCGGGATGTTCGACAAAATTGGTGGTTGTATCGACCACACCGGGAACCAAGACCTTGTCATCGGGAATATCGGCCTTGCGATCTGCAAAGACCGACCATTCATGCCCATGGCGCGGGTTTGACGTTTCAAACAAAACATAGCGCGATTTGGTGGACATCAAGGTATCAAACATCTTGGACATCGGGATGTCGCAGACATGCGGCCCCTCATAATTGCCCCAGCAAATATGCACCCGTACCTTTTCGGCGGGAATGTCAGACAAGGCGTGGTTCAATGCCTCGACATGACTTGCGGCGACCTTGATAAACTCCTCATCGCTGAGGTCATTGAACAGCATATGACGCGACAACGCCAGATCGGGACAATCCAATTGCAGATCCAGACCCGAGGCGACGATTGTTTCATATTCCGCCTTCATTGCATCGGCCAATGCGGCCAAATACGCCTCGCGGGTGGGATAGAAATCATTTTGCAAAAACAACGATATAACCCCGGGTGAGGCCGCGTTCATGAACCCACGGCTTGCCCCGTGTTCGGCCATCGCAGCCTTGAGATTTGCAATGTCTTTTTCCAATTCGCCTTGGCCTTTGGATCGCACCTCGCCCACACACATCGGGCGGGCATATTGCGGGGTGCCGCCATCGTCAGCCAAGCGTTTCAAAAAGCTTGGAAACAGCTTTAAATCCGCGGGCGCATTGCGCGGGCTGTCGCCGTCAAACCCCGTGTAGCGGTCTTTGACATAGGTCGCGTACGAGATTTTTGATGTTTCGCCATCACTGACAATATCAATGCCTGCAGCCACCTGTTTGCGCACAGTTTCCGATACCGCCGCGGTCATGCAGGCATCAAACGCGGCCGCATCATAGGGGGTGTTTTTTTCGCGGGCAAAGATGAAATCGACCACCTCTTGTGACCGCGGTAGGGACCCCACATGCGTTGTTAAGACTTTGCTCATCTTCCAAATCTCCTTGGTCAGTATTGGGTCGGTAACACGACGGTATGACGTCGGTGGATCGCACCGACGTTTGAAATTAACCTTTCCACGTCAATCCAGCAGGGTCATCTGTGGCGACGATGTGATAGAGCGCCGCTTCGCCCGTCATGGACGGCACAGCCGAATGCATCAGGTTTTCGGGAACCGACATTGTGTCACCGGGGGCCAAAGTGGTGGCGCCGCCCTCCCATTCAACCCGCCAGTGACCGCGCACAGGCATCAGCACACTGGGGCGGTCATGTTTGTGTTTGCGATCTGTCGCGCTGGCACGGGTGATGAAATCAACCTCGAACCCGGGTTTGTCGCGCAACAGGCCGGTTTCCCCGATCACTTTGCACGGGCGTTTGTCTGCATAGGCCACCATGTCCCAATATCGCGCCACGTGATTGGGCAGGACATCCGCCGTTGTGGGTTCGGGACGTTTGGCCAATTCTTCCGCGCTCATCACTGGCATGGGGTTGATGCCCTCGGGCAGGCGTTGTTGTTTTTTGGTGTCGTAAAGCTTGCCATTTTCGCCCAAAATCAATCCATGGTCTGCAGCATCTTCGATCACTTGGGGGGCCCACATGACACCGCCGCCGGCATCATCGCCACCCAGAATGGCCATGATCATTCCGTAATCGGTTCCAATGTTTTCAAAGCCACGGAAAATCCCCGTGGGGATGTTGAAAATGTCCCCTTGCTCCAAGGTGACTTCGCCCGCGTCCCCCCAGCGCCCCCAGAAAAACCGCCAGCGACCGGACAGAACAAAAAACGCCTCGGCTGTGCGGTGGTCATGCAGCGAATTGCGGCATTTGGGCGGCTGGCCAGCGGCTCCAATATTGAACCCATGCGGGATCGAAATATGAACGTGTTGATCGGGGCTTTCCGACACCCCACCGCCGATAATCGTAAAGTTTTCCTTTTGATCGCTGCCCGGTGTGTGGGCATCGATAAACGCAGTTTTACAAGGTTTCAGATCGCCATAGCGAACGATGCGCTGTTCCATGTCTTGCGGAGTCATAAGTCACCTGTGTGTAATAAGATCTGTTTCCAGACGGCGGTTTCATCGTAAATTGCCCATTCGCGGCGCAGCTTGGGGTGGCCCCCGACCAAGGCGCCAAATTCCGCATGGCTCGCGCCCATGATATAGACCTGCGCGCCCGTTGGTGCCCCAAAGCAGCCCCATCCGTCATGTTTGCCATGTAGCGACCACCGCAGCGCCGCACGCGGCGGCATCATCGGATCATCGCGGCCAATTTGATGGTGAATTTTAAACTCAGCATTCGGAAACGACGCCCGCAGACCCATCCAGAATTGATCGGCCCCATCATGGGACAGTGCTTCAATCCCGCCTGCATAGGCCAGATTTGCAGCGCGGTCATAGTCGCGCGGGATCGCTGCAAAATCTGCGTTCATAATGCGGGTCAAAATATCGGCATAGCGCGCGCCCCATTCATTGTCGTTACCATGGCCTTTATACGGCCCCTCAATATCGATATCGGGGGTAAAGGGATGGGAACAGGCCTCTGGCCCGCCTTCGCGTGCAATCAGATCGCGGGCGTATTCACGTGGATCCACCCCCAATTGGCGCACAATCGCGCCTTGGTCACGGATCAACCATTCATCATCAATTTGATTATTTTTCGCATGGCAATCCGCGATGATGCGATACCGCAATTTGATCCCCGTTGGCGCTCCATAGACGCCCACATTCGTGTGGGTCGCCGTTGAATGCAAACGATGCGACGACAACATGCCGGTTTCTGGCGTGCCTGACCAAATGACGTCTTCGCCCAGCAATGTCCGATCCGGAAATTCCGCCAAGGTTGCCATTGTTGCGCCGATCACACCCTGATTTCCAACCACAACAGAGGCAGGGGAGCGCACGACAATATCAGGCGCATAATACTGATGCAGCGTTCCGATACCACGATCTTCCCAGATTTCTTTGGTGATGCCGATGATATAGTCGGGAAAGTCCTGAAATTTTGGATCGAAACCTTGCATATTCTTTTCCTTATGTACGACGTGTGGATCCGCGTTCAATCAGCGGTCCGTCAATTTCCACCCTGCGTGGTTTGGCTTTTGGATTTTCTATTTTTTCCAGAAGAATTTCGACCGTTTGTGCGACCATTCTGTTTGCAGGTTGGCGCACAGTCGTTAGATCATAGGTGGGCCATGCCGCAGCTGGCACATCGTCATATCCAACGACGGCCACATCTTGTGGCACACGCATCCCCAGATCAAAGCGCAGCACATCCATCACCGCCAATGCCATATGATCATTTGCAACAAAGACCGCTGTGGGGTGATTGTCCGCACCCGTATCTTTGAACATTGCCCGCGCGGCAATCTGCGCCCCATGCGTTGTGAAATTGCCAACCTCACGCGTTTGCAAGGTAATGCCTGCCTCATGCAGCCCCTGAACAAAGCCCGCTTCGCGGTCGCGTTGGGTTGATGCCCCTTCCCATCCCGCGATATAACCGATTTTTGTGTGACCTTGGGCGGCCAAATACTGGGCCACTTTGCGCCCACCTGCGTGGTTGTCCGATGTCACGGCGGACATTTGCACATCATCTTGCGATCTGTTGAACAAAACCATCGGGACACCCGCCGCGCGACAGCGTTCGGACAATTCCGATGACAGGGCGACAGAGGCGGCGACAATCCCATCCACCTGATAATCCAGAATTTCTTCGACCACGCGGTTCACGTCCCCCGCGGTTTGGGCCGCCATAAAGATCAAGACGTGATAGCCCTGTTCCTGCAGTGCATTCGATAATTTTTCCAAGGCTTCAGGGTAAAATTGATTGTTGAGATAGGCCACAATCACGCCGATAATCCGGCTTTTGCCTGACACCATCGCACGGGCCAGAACGTTTGGGCGATATCCCAACTCTTTGGCGGCGGCGCGCACTTTTGCCACCGTTTTCGCAGAGGCCGAGGCCCCGGGCGTAAACACACGGCTCACGGCCGATTGGCTGACCCCTGCCCGCGCGGCAACTTCGGCGGATGTGACTTTCAGCGGGTTCATCAGTCTGCCGTCCAACCCCCGTCTACCATCATCGCGGTTCCCGTGACCAAGGACGACGCGTCAGAGGCCAAATACACCACAGCCCCCATCAGGTCTTCGACCTCGCCCGCGCGACCCAGCTTGATTTTGTTCAAGACCCATGCGCGTTTTTCAGGGTCATCAAAGGTCGGTCGCGTCAAATCGGTCAGGATAAAGGTTGGGCAAATGGTGTTTACCCTGATTTTCGCCGGTCCAAATTCCAACGCCATTGCTTTGGTAAACCCCTCAACCGCGAATTTCGACGCGCAATAGACCGCGCGATCCAATCCGCCCACATGACCCATTTGGCTTGAGATATTGATCAAGGATCCGGTTTTACCAGCGGCAAGCATCCCTTTCGCCACCGCTTGCGTCAGAAAATACGCGCCACGCAGATTGATATCCATAACCGCATCAAAATCTTGGGGCGTGGTGTCGATCGCTTTAGAATGGCGGGCGGCACCCGCAGAATTGACCATAATATCAAACGGATCCTGCGCCCCAAGCGCGGTGCGCGTCGCCTCAACATCGGTGATATCAAGCGTCATCGCCTGTGCAGACCACCCGCGATCGCGCAGTGCGGCCACAATATCGGCAAGCTTTTCCGCCCGCCGCGCGGCCAAGACCACCTCGGCCCCGTGTTCGGCCAAGGCCACCGCCGCCGCAAGCCCGATCCCTGACGAGGCCCCCGCAACCAAAGCGCGTTTGCCATCTAACCGAAAGCTGGGGGTTTTTGGAAATTGCATCATCTCTCTCCTACAGGGAATGGAATGGATCCCTGCACGCGCCGTTTGTTAAATTCGCGCATGCGGGCAAACACATCTATGCCCAATTGACGATAGAGGTCCAGCAGGTCCACCAAAACCCAATTTTCACGGATTACCCCATTTTCGATGCGCCAAAAATCCAAACTACACAGGCTCACCTTTTGACCAGAGGGGGCAATCCCCATCCATCCGTCGCCGCTGATTGTTTGCATCATATTGGGCCACCCCGTGACCGCGGCATAGTTCGCATCGCCAAAGAAATGAAACGTCAACACTTCGTCATGTTGGCCCCGATCTGGCATCGCATTCAAAAACGGGATCTGGTGCCAATTCCGAAACCCCGCTATCCCTCGCGCGGTACCGATCCCTGCAGGGCCGTACCAATTCATCTTTGGATGCCAAAACCGGTCCAATTCCATCACGTCTGGCCCACCTTGCGCGGGATGTTTGGTCAAATGCGCCAGCATATCGACAATCAGATCACAGCTGAGTTGCGCCTGCGCCCTGTCCCAAGGACCAGGCACAATACCATCCAAACTGGCAGGGCCCGGAATGTGATATTCCAACCCCAAGGATGGCGCCATCGGCCAAGCATGCGCTTGCATCATCACCTCTGGAATATCCCAAATCGCTTGGACTTCGACGATCTGATCATTCTCAAAACGATAGAATTCATGGAACCGCATATGCACCAATTGCCCCGTGGGCGGAATATCCAGCCATGGCGCAACAAAGGTCCCCGAATACTGCCCCGCGCAGCCAACCCAAGCCTGCCCATGCTCGGTGTCCCCCGCCATGACAATCCAATCCCGACGCTCAAGATCCGGCAGCGCTGCAGCCAATGGCGCGAAACAGGTGCTATAAAACGCCTCTGCGCCCCATAAATCCCCAAAGGGAAACGACATATGCACCACCGCTGTCTCGGCCATCACATCTCGCAAGGCCGCACGCACCACATCGGGGTCAAAGTCATATAACCCCTGACGCAGCGGCGCGATCAATGCCTTATGATGCGTATGCCGATCGTGCATAATTAGGCACCTGGAACCTTTAACACGTTCGGATCTTTCATCACCTGCGCGCGATATGCGGGCCGGTCACACAGCGCATCATAATACGCGCGCAATACAGGGAAATCGCCGCGATCAAACTCCATCACAAAATAGCGATGCATCAACGTGCCAAACGCATAATCTGCCAATGTCAAACGATCCCCCATGAAATATGGGCCTTTGATCGCCTTCGAAACAATCGCACCCAAATGCTTCATCTCCGCGCATGCCGCAGCGACGGCTCCATGATTGCGCTGTTCGGCCGTCATTCGATAGAGTTGATAAAACACCCCCACCACAACTTGAGGATAAAAATGTGACCGCGTCCAATCGGCCCATTGTTCAATTTGCGCAGCCGCAAAGGCATCCTGTGGATGATCGCCATAGGCTTTCATCAAATACCGCACGATTGTGGGGGATTCCCACAATACCTTGCCCCCGTCTTTCAAAACGGGCACCAATCCCATAGGGTTCAATGCACGATATTCCGCCGTATCGGTTCCACCAAAGGATCCCCCGACATCAAGACGCTCATGCTCTAACCCCAATTCCGCAACACACCACATAACCGCTTGCACATTGGCAGAACTGTCTCGTCCATATACCTGTATCATCGTGTTACTCTTTTCTCATTTTCTGTCTAAAAATATCCCGGGGAGCCCGAGGGGCAGCGCCCCTCGGACAGATCAAACTTACTCGGCTGCTGCACCATAAGGCACATTCTTTCCACCATATCGACGCACGCGCACATTGCACTGTTCTGCATGCCCGACAAAGCCCTCAAGCATGCACAAACGCGATCCGTATTCACCCACCATCGCCGCCGCCTCGTCGGTCAGAACGCGCTGATAGCTGTGTGTTTTCAGATATTTGCCAACCCAAAGCCCCCCGGTATACCGACCCGCTTTTTTCGTAGGCAAGGTGTGATTGGTACCAATCACCTTGTCACCATTGGCCACATTGGTGCGTGGGCCTAGGAACAGTGCGCCATAGGATTGCATATTGTCCAAATACCAATCATCGCGATCGGTCATCACCTGTACATGCTCATAGGCCATGTCATTGGCAACCTGTAACATTTCTTCATGTGTGTCACACACGATCATATCGCCATAGTCGCGCCAACTGGTTTCTGCGGTCTCACGGGTGGGCAGGATTTTCAAAATCCGCTCAATCTCGGCCAATGTCGCATCGGCCAATTTACGGCTGTTGGTGATCATACACGCGGGCGAATTGTATCCATGTTCGGCCTGTCCCAACAAATCCGTCGCACAGATTTCGGCATCAACCGTGTCGTCCGCGATAACCATGGTTTCGGTCGGACCTGCGAACAAATCGATGCCGACACGGCCAAACAATTGGCGTTTGGCTTCGGCCACAAAGGCATTTCCAGGACCTACCAACATGTGCACGGGCTCAATCGTTTCGGTCCCGATTGCCATTGCACCAACCGCTTGGATGCCACCCAAAACATAAATTTCATGCGCACCCGCCATTTGCATGGCCGCAACAATCGCGGGATGTGGTGCGCCGTTTACGGGTGGTGCCGACGCAATGATGCGCGGCACACCTGCGACCGATGCCGTCAGAACCGACATATGCGCCGAAGCCACCATGGGAAATTTACCCCCCGGCACATAGCAGCCCACCGATTGCACGGGGATGTTTTTGTGACCCAGGATCACGCCCGGCATGGTCTCAACTTCGATATCGGTCATGGATGCGCGTTGCGCTTCGGCAAAGCGGCGAATTTGCGTTTGTGCAAATTTGATGTCTTCCATGTCGCGGGCCGATACCTTTTGCATCGCTGCTTCGATTTCCGACGCGGTAAGCCGGAAATTTTCGGGAGCATAGCCATCAAATTTTTGGCTCAGATCGCGCACAGCCGCGTCACCGCGCATTTCGATGTCTTTTAGTGTTGCTTCGACGGTTGCTCGGACTTTTGCATCATCTTCGGCGCGCTCTGCTTCTGGCTTGGATTGTTTTAGATAGTCAATTGCCATGTCATACCTCATTGTTTGGACGCGGTGGCGTTTTTTCCCCGCGATCAAATGCTTCCCATCCCTGTGCATTGAAAACGTCATGCCCAAGCTGGGCCAACACATGGGGAAAATCCACCATGACCCAGTTGTCTGTTATCTTGTCGCCTTCAACCTTCCAAAAATCCATATATCGGATTTCGATCCGTTTACCAGTGGGCGCAATACCCATGAATTCGCCTGAATGCGTGGCCTCTTGCCGTCCAAAGGCGGCCGCCCATTCCCCCATGAACAGGCGCGCTTCATCAACACAGACCTTGTCGGAAAACGCCGCTTGAAAGGGGCGTTGCCAATTGTCTTGGAATTCTTGCAAGCCATGTTTGGTGCCACAACCAAAGTTTCCCATCCACCGGAACCCTTCGGCAAAGAACTGGCCGATATCGTCGATCCGATGATCGTTGAGACCATCCACCATACCCTCGATCACGGCGCGGGTCTTTTGCGTTTTGCTCATATCGGTGTCGCGCGATAAAACAGCTTGCTCTGGTCTTGAACCCTTCATCCTTTGACTGCCCCCGCTGTCAGCCCGCTGACGATTTGACGTTGAAAGACCATGACCAACACGAACAAAGGTGCGGTGGCCGACACCACGGCGGCCACCGCAAACATGATGTTGCCCTCGGTATAGGTCGTGCCCAAAAACGCCGCAATTTGGGGAACCATGGTGCGGTTTCCTTCGCTCAATAACATCGATGTGACCGCGAAATCATTATAGGCCAACAGAAAACTGAACAGTCCCGTTGTGATGACACCTGGCCACATCACGGGAATGATGACATGACGGAAGGCTTGGAATTGGGTACAACCGTCGACCTTGGCGCTTTCGTCCAACTCTTTCGGGATATTTTGGAAAAAGCTGTGCAGCATCCATAGGGTAAAGGGTTGGTTGATGGCGACCAGCACAATGATTGTGGTGGGCAAAATCCCCCACAGGTTCCATTCAAAAAACGGCAACATATATCCCGCAACCAATGTGATTGGCGGCATTGCGCGAAAAATAAGCGCCGCAATCAGCAACCAAAATGTATATTGATAGCCAGACCGTGAAAGCGCATATCCCCCCAAGGTCCCAAAGGTCAGCGATGTACACACGACAAAGAAACACACGATAAATGTGTTGATCACATTGCGCATGAATTCTTCTTCAACCCAAGCACCGTGATACCCCGCGCCTGTAAACGTGGAACCATAGGTTTCTTGGGTGCGTGGCCCCGTAAGCGCGTTGGTCCAATCCGCGATTGAAAAGAAATCCAGTTCGACCTTGAACGACCCCCAAAATGTCCAGACAAAGGGAAACGCCGCCATCAGGACCCATGTTACGACAAACAGGCTGGCCACAATTCGCAGGGCAATCGGCATCTTGTTCGCACGAGAAGACATTAGACTTTTCCCTTATAATCGCGCCATGTGCGCACCAAGACGGGGGACAAAAGAAGCGCTACGCCAAGGATCGTAATCACCGAAGTCGCAGCGGCAGAAGACAGTTGTCGCGTTTCCCCGCCAAGGTCGTTGAAAATTGCCCAGCTGAGCGACGTCGCATGCGCCGACGCGTTGAACCCAACAATCGGTTCAAAGACGCGGAAATTGTCCATCAACTGGATAAGTGCAACAAATGTCACAAGCGGCATCAAATGCGGAATAATGACATAGCGCAGGCGTTGCAGGCGCGAGGCACCATCAATCTGCGCCGCCTCGATTTGGTCCATGGGCAGGGTCTGTAACCCCGCATAAAAGATGACAAAGGCAAAAGGTGCCGCGTGCCATACGCCATAAATCATCAAACTGATCCACATCAATCCTGTTGACGCCTTAAGCGATAATGACGGGTCCCCCGCCATCCATTGCAACGCAGTCCCAATAATCCCGCGGCTGTCGATCATCCAAAACAGCACCAAAGCCCCAATCAACGGGGTAATCACAAACGGCAAGAGAGAGAAAAAGATCACAATCCCCTTTAACCGCGCGTTCACCGTATTCACCGCCAGCGCGATCAAAAGACCCATCGCAATAACCAAAGGTGTCACAACAAAGACGAACACAATGGTAAATCCCATCGCACGATAAAAAGGAAGGTTATTCAATTGCTTTAGAAACTCACCAAAGCTGTCGCTTGAGTGCCACGCCTGAGCGACCTCGGAAAACGCCAAATGTCCGCGATCTGTATAGATGTCAAATCCGACAAAGCGCCCCATCGGGCTTTGTTCGCGCAACGCGGCGGTGGCCTCTTGGTCGATAGTGGTTTCTTGGGCGCAGCTGAACGGGGTACATGTTTCCACAGTGACCAAGACCGCTTCGTGCGGGGTGAACAGCGATTGCGTGACCACCGACACGATGGGCATGGCAATAAACAAAAGCATCGCCAACCCAGTCGGAAGAAAGAACCAAAAGAATGTGCGGTGTTTCATTATCTGTGTCTTCTATGCGGTCATCATGGAAAAATGGTGGGGAACCTGATGCCCCCCACCCTTGGCTTCGTTATAGAAAGCCTTTTTCTTTGGCGGCTGCGATATAGGCCGCTTCGGCGTCTTTCAACGCTTGTTCTGCGCTTTCGTCGCCTTTCATAAAGTCGACCAATTCATTGCCAAGCGCAGTGTGCATCAGCCCCATGTAAGGCAACATCGGATATGGAATCGTGTTCATGCCAGCGGCCGCAAAGACGCCTTTGGCTGCATCGGTGGGCTGATAGCCATCAATCAACCAAACGGCTTGGGTACGAATTTCCTCGTTTGCCATCATCGCTGGGGAAATGCCGTTCATCATCGCGATAAATGTTGCTTCGGCTTCTTCGTCGCTGATGTTTTTCGCGACGGTCCAACCATCCCACCACAATGTCGATGCTGGGATTGATCCACCGCCAACGGTCATCGGACCATCAATGGCAAAACCATCCACGACCTCTTGGGCAACGCCATCTGCGCTCACCAATGTCGCCGCACGTGAGCCCCACATGTTCATCAAAGCAACATTGCCCGCACGGAATTCGGCGTTAGTCGCGTTTGAATCATGCGTCAGGAAATCAGGGTTCATGTAGTCCGACAGCGCTTTCATCATCTCAAGCGTTTTAATGCCGGCTTCTGTGTTGATGTTGGGTTCTGCCGATCCGGGTTTGAAATGTGATCCGCCCATGCCAAGGTACATGTTCACGAATTCTTCGGCCAAGTTCCAACCCGCCGCATATGCGCCACCCACCGGATTTTCCATGATGCCTTGTTCACGGATCATCTTGGCTGCGGCCAACATTTCTTCGTAGGTTTTGGGAGGTTGAACGCCAATCTTTTCCAACACATCCGCGCGGTACACCAAATGCTGTGCGTTTGCCATAAACGCCACGGCCATGATTTTACCGTCAATGGTGATCAATTGATTTTTCTTCAAACCTTGACCGTGCTTGGCAACAAGATCATCCAAGGGGCGAATAACATCTTCGTTCATCAAGGCCACGATGGACGAGTTCGCAATAATCGCGGATGTATATTCGGCTGGATTACCCTGCATACCGGGCAGGTTGATTTTTTGGTGATCGGCGGTCAGGTTGGTTTTGACCTCGGCACCGGTGCAGGCTTGGGCACCTGCGCCAACGCTTTGGATCGCGGGGAATTCGTTGCCAACAATCGATACGCGTGCGCTGATTTCACACGCTAATGCGGATGTGGACATAAGGGCCGCCATAGCACCGGCGATTGCAAATTTTTTAAGAAACATCTTGTCTCTCCCTGTCTGTTGGTGGTCCGTCGTGCACGTCCGGACCGTCATGTGCCCTTAATTGGGCGTTTATGGGGTCTATGCCCCAATCCGCGCACCGCTTTGCGTATCAAAGAGGTGACAGATTTCTGCTGGAACCGAAATTGCGATGGGATCGCCAATTTCGGCCCGAAACGATTTATCCGCCTTGACCGACACCAAGGCCCCCGCCACACGGACAGAGATCATCGTGGCGTCGCCCAACAATTCCATCGTATAAACAGGTGATGTAATTTGCCCCGTGCCTGCGGCAGTGATGCTTGCGGCCTCGGCACGAAATCCCAAGGTCACATCGCCATCGGCCGCGTTCAGGCCCGAAATTTCGACATGCGCGGCGCGGAACGTTCCGTTTTCAACGCGCCCCTCGATCAGGTTCATCGCAGGTGATCCGATAAAGCCCGCGACAAATGTATTTGCAGGCATGTCATAAATTTCTGTCGGACTGCCGACCTGTTGCACGATGCCCTTGTTCATCACCACAACGCGGTCCGCCAATGTCATCGCTTCGATCTGGTCATGGGTGACATAAATCGTGGTGACCTTTAATTCGTGGCTCAGGTTCTTGATCTGCGCGCGCGTAGACACCCGCAGCTTGGCATCCAGATTGGACAGCGGTTCATCCATCAAAAACACATTGGGTTCGCGCACAATCGCACGGGCCAAGGCCACACGTTGCCGTTGACCACCCGACAATTCGGCAGGCTTGCGATGCAAAAAATCATCCAACTCAACCATCGCAGAGGCGCGGCGCACTTTGGCATCATGCGACGACGGATCAATGCCACGCACCTTGAGAGGAAAGCGAATATTTTCATAGACGTTCATATTCGGATAAAGCGCATAGCTTTGAAACACCATCGCCACATCGCGGTCTTTGGGTTCCAGATCATTGACCTTTTTCCCATCGATCAAGATATCGCCCGATGTGGCATCCTCAAGCCCTGCAATCATGCGCATCGTGGTGGTTTTGCCGCATCCAGACGGGCCCAACAACACCAGAAATTCCTGATCCGCAATCGTCAAATCGAATTCATGCACACCCACAAAACCACCCCAGCGTTTCGACACCTTGTGAAGCGTAATCTCGGCCATGAAACCCCCATTGATCGGTAGCGGCGTTTATTTTTGCATACGTTTGCAAAAACACTAGACTTAGCTTTCGATTCTTGGCAAGACTTTTTTGCAAGCGTATGCAAAAATGATAAACCCGTGAAAGACATCACATGACCCAACTGTCAAAAGCTAAAAAGATTGTGCGCGATTTCTATGCCGCTTTGGATGCCGCAAACGGGTTCGACGTGGCCGACGTCATACGCAAATACTGTGCGGATGACTATACGTGGCGGGGCTTTCATCCCTTTGGCGAAATGACAGATCCGGCAGAGGTCGCAGACACATTTTGGGCACCGTTGAAATCGGCGCTCCGCCCGATGCAGCGCCGCATGGATGCGTTCTTTGGCGGTCAAAACGAAATGGACGGCTTTGCATCGACATGGGTTGTGTCCATGGGCCATCTGATGGGGTTGATGGATGAGCCATGGTTGGGCTTGCCCACCACGGGCAAAATCGCGATGCTGCGCTATTGCGAATTCCACCGTGTTGACGGCGATCAAATCACACAAACCGCCATGTATTTCGACATCCCGCATCTGATGATCCAATTAGGCCTGTCCCCCTTCCCATCACAAAGCGCGGCGCATTTGGTGCAACCGGGTCCGATGCCACATGATGCTCTCTTGTTTGAAAATGCCCCCGAGCAAGAGGGCATCGACACATTGGCCACGATCAATGCCATGATCACCGATTTGGGCCAATGGAAAAGCGGCATGACATTAGAAGACGAATTGCGCCGCACATGGGTCGAAGACATGCTGTGGTGGGGCCCTGCGGGGATCGGATCAAGCTATACAATTGAGCGATACGCCAAACAACATTCAGGCCCGTTTCGCGCAGCCTTTTCAGATCGATCCAAAACAACCCATATCTGCCGCTTGGCCGAAGGCCATTACGGCGGATTTTTTGGCTGGCCCAACTTTACCGCCACCCTGACAGGCCCATTGATGGGCTTTCGCGCAACAGGAAAACGGGGTGAATTTCGTGTCATCGATATCTATCGCAGGTCGGGCAATAAATTGGCCGAGAACTGGATTTTCATCGATGTGCTGCATTTCTGGAAACAGATGGGGATCGATATCCTAGCCGATCATACGCAATAAGGGGCTGGGTGCAAAGGCACCCGCATCCCTGCTATGCATCCTGCTCAGCCAAGACTTTCTTGGCGACGCGGAAACATTCCAACGCTTGTGGTACACCACAGTATATCCCCACCACATGGATGATTGCGCGGATTTCGTCCTTGGTCACCCCATTCGTCAACGCGCCGCGGCAATGAATTTCCCATTCATGCATTTTGCCCAAAGCGCCGATCATCGACAGGTTCATCATACTGCGCGTCTTGGGGTCAATCACATCGTCACCCCAGCCAAAGCCCCAACACCACGCTGTCATTGCCTCTTGGAACGGGCGGGTGAAATCATCGGCTGCGGCAAGGTTTTTTTCCACATATTCCGCGCCCAGTGTTGCCTTGCGTTGTTCAAGGCCTTTCAAAAATAGATTTTCGTCAAAGCTGCTCATACCATGTCCTTTACGGCGTCGCGCATCCAGCGGTGCAGATGCAAGATTGAATGTTCCGAATTTACGCCA
>Ga0181598_1002441_pt1 | contig 16895 bp, 12 predicted proteins | sample 041ome_4_FD_153295 | JGI IMG/M metagenome (GOLD analysis project Ga0181598, IMG submission 153295) | Coastal salt marsh microbial communities from the Groves Creek Marsh, Skidaway Island, Georgia - 041404US metaG (spades assembly) | ecosystem: Environmental > Aquatic > Marine > Intertidal zone >... | reverse complement strand
GGTCGCGGGATCAGCCACAGGCCATATGTCAACGCAGGCGTGTTTGACATCGGGCCACGACGTCGCGATGGCGGTGATCCAAGATCTTGGCAAAAAAGCGGTCAAAATCGATCTGCCCAAAGCCGAGGACGCACCTTATGTCATCTCACCGCTTTGGGCGGTACCGGGCAAAGGCCGCGCATGGTTGGATTATCAAAACGACGTGACCGTCAAAGATGTGGTCCAAGCGGCGCAGGAAAATTTCCGCTCGGTCGAGCATATGAAACGCTATACGACCCAAGGCATGGCGACAGATCAGGGCAAAAATTCGAACGTTGCAGCTTTGGCGGTTTTGGCCGATGCCACGGGGCGTGGGATACCCGAAACAGGGACAACGACCTTCCGTCCGCCGTATTCGCCCGTGGCGATTGCCGCAATGGGTCAACCTGCGCAGGATCAGGGCTTTGCCCCACATCGCTATACTACGTCGCATCTGGCATCAGTCGAACGCAATGCCCCCTTTATCGAGGCAGGGCTGTGGCATCGCCCCAGTTATTTCCCCACAGCTGGGGAAACCACGTGGCGGCAATCCTGTGACCGCGAGGTTAACATGGTGCGCAATGCCGTCGGGGTTTGCGATGTGTCCACCTTGGGCAAGATCGATATCCAAGGTCCAGACGCCGCCAAGCTGTTGGATTTCGTCTATACCAACATGTTTTCGACGCTCAAACAGGGGCGGGTGCGCTATGGCCTGATGCTACGCGAAGACGGTCATGTGTTGGATGACGGCACCACCGCGCGGTTGGGCGATACCCATTATGTGATGACCACAACCACCGCTGCGGCGGGATTGGTCATGCGCCATCTGGATTTTGTGACGCAATGTTTGCATCCCGAATGGGATGTCACCATCGCATCTGTCACCGAACAATGGGCCCAATTTGCAGTCGCAGGACCCAAGGCACGGGATCTGTTGCAACAGATCGTGGATCAAGATCTGTCTGGCGACGATTGGCCCTTCATGTCCTGCGGTGACGTAACCTTGGGCGATGTAAAGGGGCGGTTGTTCCGCATCTCGTTCAGCGGTGAAATGGGCTTTGAACTGGCGGTTCCTGCACGGTTCGGCGATAGCCTGTTCCGGATCCTGTGCGACAAAGCCCAAGACTTGGGCGGCGGACCCTATGGGATGGAGGCGTTGAACGTCTTGCGCATCGAAAAGGGCTTTATCACCCATTCCGAAATCCATGGACGTGTCACCGCCTATGACATTGGGATGCAGGGGATGGTCAGTACCAAAAAGGATTGCTTTGGCAAAACCATGGCCGCGCGTGAGGGGTTGATGGAACCAAACCGCGAACGTCTGGTCGGATTGAAACCTGTGGGTGTGGTCAAACAGCTCACCGCAGGGGGGCGTCTGTTTACCGGAGACGATGAAGCCGTGCGTGTGAATGACCAAGGATATATCACATCTGTGGGCTATTCCCCAACATTGGGTCATTACGTCGGCTTGGCCTTTTTACGCAACGGGCCCGAACGCTATGGCGAGGTGATCCGCATGGTTGATCATCTGCGTGGAATTGAGACATTGTGCGAGGTCATTCCACCCATTGCCTTTGATCCAGAAGGAGGACGGATGCGTGCTTGATCTTGTTGCAAAATCACCCGCTGCGGGGTTGGTGCCAGTGTCGATTGGCACAATGGCATTGGACGAAATCTGCCCCGATCACATCACCTTTGTCACCGCTCTTGGTGGGGCCGGGTCTGCGTTGTCTGATGCATTAAAGGCGGCGCATGGCATGGCGATGCCGGATGTGCATCGTGCCACAGGGCGCGACGGGGCGCGTGCGATTTGGTTTGGGCCGACGGTCGCACTTGTCGGGCCTGCGCCTGATGCGCGTTTGGCGCAATGTGCTGCCGTTGTCGATCAGTCGGACGCATGGTGTGTGCTTCGGCTGTCGGGGGCGGATCTTGATGCTGTATTGGCGCGTCTGTGCCCCGTTGATATGCGTGCCGCACAGTTCAAACGGGGTCATGTCATCCGATCACAGTTGGAACATATGAACGTCGTGTATCACAAAGTCTCAGATACTGCGGTGGACATTTATGGGTTCCGTTCGATGGCGAAAACCATGGTGCATGATATTCAAACCGCCATGGAAAGCGTCGCAGCACGTTGATCTATCCTATTGGGTGGGATCGCGCCCGAAAGAGTCGTCGATCCCGCCCCGTATTTTTGGCATACTCCTGTGAAAAAGAGCAGGCTATGTCAGAAATTATCGTGAAAGCGGTTGAGGTTGCAGATATCGCAATCGATCAAATCGCATGTTCGTCCCAAGCAACTGTGCGGGTGCAATTCGCCTTTACCGATCAAGACACGGACGTCCATTCGTGCCGTGTCGAAGTGCAGGCGAGATTTGCGCAACCCGTCCCAGACGAACGCTACGCAGTGCGCAGTCGCAACATCGCTTTGCGCAAGGTGAACAATTACTTTGGTGGCAAAGACCCACAAACGCCGAACGTTTTCCTGAACTGATCCTCTGGACTCTGGTCGCGGCAAGCACGATATTCGATGCATGAGCTTGCCACCCGGATTCTTGGACGAACTGCGTACACGCCTGACCCTTTCCCAAGTGGTCGGACGCAAAGTCATGTGGGACAAGCGCAAGTCAAATCAAGGCAAGGGCGATTTTTGGGCACCTTGTCCGTTTCACCATGAAAAAACCGCGTCCTTCCATGTCGATGACCGCAAAGGCTTTTATTATTGCTTTGGATGCCACGCCAAGGGTGACGTCATCGGATTTGTGAAAGACACCGAAAACGTCAGTTTCATGGAAGCCATCGAATTGCTCGCCCGCGAAGCAGGGATGAGCGTGCCGCGCCCAGATCCCAAATCGCAGGAACGCACCGACAAACGCGCCGAATTGGCAGACGTCATGGAAGAGGCGGTGAAATATTTCCGCATGTCGTTAAAGACAGGCGCAGCCGCGGCAGCACGCGATTATCTGAACCGACGCGGGTTGAAACAAGAGGGGCAAGATCGCTTTGAAATCGGATTTGCCCCCAACGACCGCAAAGGATTGTTTGCGGCGCTGACGGGGCGGGGCATTTCGGCCCAGCATTTGATTGACAGCGGCATGTGTATCAAACCCGATGATGGGGGGGAACCCTATGATCGGTTTCGGGGCCGGATTATGTTCCCGATCCGTGATGCGCGCGGGCGCTGTATTGCATTTGGCGGACGGGCCATGGACCCGAACGCGCGGGCGAAATACCTCAATTCTCCCGAAACCATATTGTTCGACAAGGGACGAAGCCTGTATCACCACGGCCCTGCACGTGCTGCGGTGGGGCGTGGGCAACCGTTGATCGTGGCCGAAGGGTATATGGATGTGATTGCCCTTGCGCTGGGCGGGTTCGAAGGATCGGTCGCGCCATTGGGAACTGCGATCACGGAACACCAATTGAACCTGATGTGGCAGATCAGCCCAGAGCCGATCATCGCATTGGATGGGGACAAGGCGGGGCTGCGTGCAGCCTATCGTTTGATTGATGTGGCCTTGCCAATGTTGCAAACAGGGCGTGCTTTGCGGTTCGCTTTGATGCCACAGGGGCAGGACCCTGATGATTTGATCCGCGCCAAAGGCCCCCAAGCGGTGCAAGACGTGTTGGATAATGCGCTGTCGTTGGTCGAATTGATGTGGCAGCGCGAAACCGAAGGGCAAAATTTTGATAGCCCCGATCGGCGCGCGTCGCTCGACAAACGTTTGCGCGAAGCGCTGATGCAGATCACCGATAAATCGCTGCGTTCGCATTACGGACAGGCGATGCGGGATTTACGCTGGGATTTGTTCCGACCAAAGCGCAGCGCCAAAAAACCATGGTCGGCGCAAACCAAACAGCGCGCACATGCCACGACACGTGCATCGGTTTTGGTACAGTCCGACGGCGACATCAGCCAAACCTTGCGCGAGGCGGTCATCGTTGCGGTGGTGCTCAAGACCCCCCAAGTGATTGAGCGTTTTTACGATGATTTGGTGATGCTTGAGTTGGGCGATAGAACCACAGCCGAGATTTTGGGCCTTTTGTTAGAGCTCAGACCTACGTCGATGGACGATGCAATCGCGCAATTGTCGTCAGAAATTCCCATCGAGACCCTTGAAAGATTCATGGGGCAAAGCCATCTGTCAGTGATACCAAGTTGCAAAAAGCCCGGAAATATTGATTTGGCGTCGATGACACTTCAGGAAGAATTGGTAAAGCTTGCGGCGCACAAGGGGCTTTTGGCGGAACTGAACGAAGCGTTTGAAATTCCCGATGATGATCTAGATGACACTGTCTTGTGGCGTTTGGGTCAGGCCGCCGACGCGCAAAACCGCGCAGCGCGTCCGGACAAAGATGATGTTGGACAATTCGATATGGGTGAAAACGGAGCGCGAATCAATCGAGACGAGCGCAGTAAATTGGACGCTCTGATACAAACAATTCGCTACGATAAACGAAAAAAGTGATGTTTTGGTAAATAATTCGCAAATATTTTCCGTTATCAGGGTGTGCGAATCAAATTCAAAGGGTATTGATTCGTCATCGCGAATCACGCGCCCGAACTAAGGAGCATGGAATGGCCTCAGCTGAAGACGAAGACCATAAATCAGACGATCAAGACGGAGAGATTTCTCTTGATATGAGCCAAGCTCAGGTCAAACGCATGATCGCTGAGGCGCGGGAAAAAGGCTATATCACCTATGATCAGCTGAATACCGTTCTGCCGCCAGATCAAGTGTCTTCTGAACAAATCGAGGATGTCATGTCGATGCTGTCCGAAATGGGCATCAACATCATCGAAGACGATGATGTCGACGAAGACACCGGCAACACCGATTTGGTGACGACGGGCACCAAAGATGTCGCGGTTGCGGCCTCTGAAACAGAAAAGCTCGACCGGACAGACGACCCTGTGCGCATGTACCTGCGTGAAATGGGATCGGTCGAATTGCTAAGCCGCGAAGGCGAAATCGCGATTGCAAAACGCATCGAAGCGGGTCGCAATACGATGATCATGGGGCTGTGCGAAAGCCCGCTGACATTCCAAGCGATTACAATTTGGCGCGACGAACTTTTGAGCGAAGACATTCTTTTGCGCGATGTCATCGATTTGGAGGCCACCTTTGGCAACCAACTTGGCGATGATGTCGAGGTGGAAAGCGTGCTTGGTGCTGCCAATGTCGGTGGGGCGTCGCCTGCAGGCGCCAAAAGCGATGAGCAAGAATTTGATGCCGATGGCAACCCAATTTCGCGCGACGATGATGATGAGGATGACGATCAATCCAACATGTCTCTGGCCGCGATGGAAACAGCGCTAAAGCCAAAAGTCCTGGAGATTTTGGAACAAATCGCGCATGATTATGAACGCCTGTCTGAAATGCAGGACAGCCGTATTTCCGCGACATTGAACCATGCAGATGATTTTTCGGCCGACGAAGAAGTCACCTACCAAGCGTTGCGCTACGAAATTGTGCAATTGGTGAACGAACTTCACTTGCACAACAACCGTATCGAGGCGTTGATTGACCAGTTGTATGGTATCAATCGTCGTATCATGCAGATCGATAGTGCCATGGTCAAACTTGCCGACCAAGCGCGGATCAACCGTCGCGAGTTTATCGAAGAATATCGTGGCCATGAGTTAGACCCGAACTGGTTGGATCGCATGTCCGACAAAAGCGGTCGCGCTTGGCAGATGTTTATTGAGCGGTCGCGCGACAAGGCGGAAGAACTGCGCAATGATATGGCACAAGTGGGCCAATATGTCGGGTTGGATATTTCCGAATTCCGCCGCATTGTCGCCCAAGTGCAAAAGGGTGAAAAAGAAGCCCGCCAAGCCAAAAAGGAAATGGTCGAAGCCAACCTACGTTTGGTGATTTCGATTGCGAAAAAATACACAAACCGTGGTTTGCAATTCTTGGATTTGATTCAGGAGGGGAATATTGGTTTGATGAAAGCGGTGGATAAGTTTGAATATCGCCGTGGCTACAAGTTCTCGACCTATGCGACGTGGTGGATCCGTCAGGCGATCACCCGATCCATCGCGGATCAGGCGCGTACCATTCGTATTCCGGTGCATATGATCGAAACGATCAACAAGCTGGTGCGGACGGGTCGTCAAATGTTGCACGAGATCGGTCGCGAACCGACGCCCGAAGAATTAGCAGAAAAACTGCAAATGCCTTTGGAAAAAGTTCGCAAAGTGATGAAAATCGCGAAAGAGCCGATTTCTTTGGAAACACCGATTGGGGATGAAGAAGATTCACAATTGGGCGATTTTATCGAAGATAAAAATGCGATCTTGCCGTTGGACAGCGCAATTCAGGAAAACCTGAAGGAAACAACAACGCGCGTTTTGTCGTCATTGACACCCCGCGAAGAACGGGTGTTGCGGATGCGCTTTGGGATTGGGATGAACACCGATCATACTTTGGAAGAAGTCGGTCAACAATTCAGCGTCACGCGCGAACGTATTCGTCAGATTGAGGCAAAAGCGCTTCGGAAGTTGAAGCATCCCTCGCGGTCGCGAAAATTGCGCAGTTTCTTGGATGAATAAATAAAAAGACGCCTTCGGGCGTCTTTTTATTTATGATCTATTCTGTGGTGTTGGGGGCTGCCGCCCCCATCGGGCTTTGCCCGATCCCCCCGCGAGTATTTTTGCAAAGATGAAAGATCAGGACGTGAATTTGTTGTCGCGTGGGAAGCCCCGCGGTGCCATGCGGCCCGCACTTGCGCGTTTTGCAGTCCATTCTTCGAGAGTGTTTTCGGTGCGTGTGCGTCCTGCTGGATCAAGCCAGCTTAGGCCGGATGCGACATGGAAGGTGGTGGCATCGCTGAGGCCTCCATCTTTGTATTTTTGCAACCGCACCCCTTTGCCACGGCCCATTTCAGGCAGCTCTTCGATGGCAAAGATCAGGACTTTGCGGTTTTCGCCAACAACGGCCACGTGATCCCCATCCACGGGGCGACATACTTTTGCGGTGATGTCGCCGCGTACGTTGAGAACCTGTTTGCCTGTTCTGGTTTGGGCCACAACCTCGTCTTGGGGGACGATAAAGCCATCGCCCGCAGATGATGCGACCAGCAATTTTCCGCCCGCTTGGTATTTCAAGATGTCGACGATCTCGGCCTCGTTGGGAAGATCAACCATCAATCGTAATGGTTCGCCCATGCCGCGTCCGCCGGGAAGGTTTGACGCCTGAATGGTGTAGAAGCGCCCGTTGTTGCCAAAGACCAAAAGTTTATCTGTGGTTTCGGCGTGGAATATGAACCGAGGTGCGTCACCATCTTTGTATTTCAGGTCACGCGTCAGATCGATATGGCCTGTCATGGCGCGGATCCACCCCATTTGGCTGCATACGACGGTGATGGGTTCACGTTCGATCATTGCCTCAATGGGGACATCTTCGACTTCGGTGGCTTCGGCAAAGATCGTACGGCGTGCACCGCCTGCGTAATCTTTGCCAAATTTTTTGCGTGTTTCGCGCAGTTGTTCCGAGATCCGCGCCCATTGGAGGGATTCAGACGCCAACAGATCCGACAATTCGGCGCGTTCGGCCATTAATGCATCGCGTTCACGCACCAATTCCATTTCTTCAAGGCGCCGCAACGACCGCAAGCGCATGTTCAAGATTGCTTCGGCTTGGACCTCGGTTAATTCACCTTCTGCGTCTCGTGCAGGGCCAACATAGTCTTTTTCGGATGCGGCACGGGTGTGACCCTTGCCCCAGTTTTCGGCCATCAATGCGACCTTGGGGTCATCGTCATAGCGGATAATGTCGATCACGCGGTCAAGGTTCAGATACGCAATGATCAACCCTTCGAGAACCTCGAGGCGATGATCGATTTTTTCAACGCGGTGCTCGGAGCGGCGCTGTAACACTTCGCGACGGTGATCCAAAAACGCGCGCAGCACCTCTTTTAGGCTGCACACCTTGGGGGTGAGGCCATCAATCAGAACGTTCATGTTCATGGAAAACCGAACCTCAAGGTCCGAATTTCGGAACATCATCCCCATCAACACATCGGGATCGACGTTTTTGGTTTTGGGTTCCAAAATCAATCGAATGTCTTCTGCGCTTTCATCGCGGACATCGCCAAGGATCGGAACCTTTTTGGTTTGGATGACTTCGGCAATTTTTTCGATCAGTTTGGATTTTTGCACCTGATAGGGAATTTCCGTGACAACAATCTGCCATTGGCCGCGGCCTAAATCCTCGACCTCCCATTTGGCACGTAGGCGGAAGGATCCACGCCCGGTGGCATAGGCGTTGCGGATGTTTTCGGGGCTTTCGACCAAAACACCGCCCGTTGGAAAATCAGGTCCGGGGACATAGTTCAAAAGGGTTTCGTCGCGGGCATCTGGGGTCTTGATCAGATGCAAACACGCGTCGCACAATTCGGCGATATTGTGCGGGGGGATATTGGTGGCCATGCCAACGGCGATACCGCTTGATCCGTTCGCCAACAGGTTTGGAAAGGTCGCAGGCAAAACCACAGGTTCGGTCAGCGTCCCATCATAGTTGTCGCGAAAATCCACGGCGTTTTCGTTTAGCCCCTCTAACAAGGCTTCGGCAACGGCGGTCATGCGTGCTTCGGTATATCGGCTTGCGGCGGGGTTATCGCCGTCGATGTTGCCAAAGTTGCCTTGGCCATCGACAAGCGGATAGCGCACGTTGAAATCTTGGGCCAGACGCGCCATCGCATCATAGATCGCAGCGTCGCCATGGGGGTGGTAGTTGCCCATGACATCGCCGCTGATTTTGGCGGATTTCCGAAACCCCCCGTTAGACGCAAGCCTAAGTTCACGCATCGCATAGAGAATGCGTCGGTGAACGGGTTTTAACCCATCGCGGGCATCAGGCAGGGCCCGATGCATGATGGTCGATAACGCATAGGTCAGATAGCGATCCCCGATCGCACGGCGCAGCGTTTCAGATGAAATAAGGCCCGCGTTCGCGGTATTGGGTGTCTCTGTCATATCCAATCAATATCCCGAGAATTGGAACAGGTAAAGCGATGTGGGGGGAAAAAACGCATCGAAGTACCTTTGATACTTAAGAATACAACATGTATCCAAATGGGAGTGGGTATGCTTAGATATATTAGGGGTAAATTGCTGATGTTGCGTTTGATTATTCCATCATTTTTAGGTCTTGGTTTTGCGTTCTATTACTTAAGCGGCGGCAAGAATTTTGAACCAGCTGCATTTGAAAAACAAAAGCAAGATCAAACGGTTGTCGTTCAGGCCATCGCCCCTCGGGTCGAGATTGATACGCATATTGCCGATGACAAAGTGTCTGCGCGGGCGACGCAAGTGAAACAGGAATATGCCAAGGTCTTCTCCGAATCGCTTCCGGCATCAGATACGCCAACCTTGCGATCTGGTGCCAGTTTGTGGAAAGCTGCCGCTGGTGACGATGACGCGCAGGCCCGTATTGCCACCTTGTCCGATCCGACAAGCTTTGTTGAACTGACCCGCGATACGGTCGGTGCCGTCGGTGTGGATGCCGACATGACGCGGTTCGTGAATGCGACGCGCGTGAATTTGCGAAATGGTCCGGGCACCGATCACAACGTTGTTGGCAAGCTTGACCGCGACACGGAAGTCGCCCTGTTGAACGAAACCAACGGCAGTTGGGTCAAACTGCGCGTAATCGAAACCAATTGGGTTGGTTGGATTTCTGCGTCCTTGTTGCGTGAATAGATCATTGTTTTTCTGATTTAGATCGTGTCTAACCTGTCCCCAAAATGGGGGGCAGGATGCAAAAAACTATTCTTATCACAGGGTGTTCATCGGGCATTGGGTATGACGCGGCGCATGGGTTGCGCGCGGCGGGATGGCGTGTGTTCGCAACATGTCGTGCTCAGGCAGACGTGGATCGTTTACGCGCAAAGGGATTCGACAGCTATGTGTTGGATTACGCGGATGAAAACAGCATTGGGTCGGCGTTGGAACAGGTGTTGGCCGATACGGGCGGCACATTGGATGCGCTGTACAACAATGGCGCTTTCGCCTGCCCCGGCGCGGTCGAGGATCTGCCGCGCGGCGCATTGCGCGAAATCTTTGAAACCAATGTGTTTGGGTATCACGATCTAACGACACGTGTGATTCCCGTGATGCGCGCCCAAGGTCATGGTCGCATTATCAACTGTTCGTCCGTTTTGGGGTTTACCCCGTTGCGCTGGCGCGGCGCCTATAATTCGACCAAATTCGCATTAGAAGGCCTGACACAAACCATGCGATTAGAGATGCGTGGCACGGGTATCGATATCATCTTGATTGAACCCGGACCGGTGACATCGGATATTCGCGTCAAGTCAATTCCACAGTTTGAACGTTGGATTGATTGGGAAAATTCGCCACGGCGGGCGCAATATGAAACTGTGTTGCGGGATCGGTTGTACAAAAGCAATGGGCCAGACCGGTTTGAATTGCCCGCCTCGGCCGTCACGAAAAAGCTGCTTCATGCACTGACCAGCACCCGCCCAAAGCCGCATTATTTCGTCACAACCCCGACATATGTCATGGCGGCCTTGAAACGAATATTGCCTGTCAGAACGTGGGAATGGTTGATTGCCAAGGTATAATGGTGGCATATGCGCACAGGTTATGAACTACGGGTCGCAATTGCGGCACAAACCGCTAAATAAGACGTCAGTTTTCTTTGAAAGGTCTAAAGATGTTCAATGATCCCCTATTTGTCGTCGTCGTTTTGGCTATGGCCACGGTTGCGATTATTATGCTGATTGGTATCGGCGGATTTGGTCGTGGCGGTGATTTCAATCGCAAACACGCGAACAAAATCATGCGGATGCGCATCGTTGCCCAATTCGTGGCTGTTCTGCTTATCTTGGCCTTTGTTTATTTTAGAGGGAAATCGTAACATGGTTGTACTGAACAAGATCTATACAAAGACTGGTGACAGCGGTGAAACATCACTGGGAAATGGTGATCGTGTTGCAAAGCATTCCCTGCGCGTCGCCGCATATGGCACGACGGATGAATTGAATTCCTTTGTCGGTTTGGCCCGCTTGTCCGCATCTGGGGACATGGATGACATGCTTACGCGGATCCAAAACGAATTGTTCGATATCGGGGCCGATCTGTGCCGTCCCGACATGGAAAAAGATGGTGAATTGGAATACACGCCGTTGCGGATGATCGTATCCCAAGTGGACCGGCTGGAATCCGAAATCGACGCTATGAACGCAAAACTTGCGCCATTGCGCAGCTTTATCCTGCCGGGTGGCTCGGAATTGGCGACCAAGTTACACCTGTGCCGCACGATTTCGCGCCGCGCGGAACGCATCGCGACAGAACTGTCAGAGCATGAAACAATCAACCCTGTTGCCCTGCGCTATCTGAACCGTTTGTCTGATTGGTTCTTTGTTGCCGCGCGGATCGCAAACAACGATGGCAATGACGATGTTTTATGGGTTCCAGGGGGAACGCGCTAAAAAAAGTATAACGCGGCGTAGTTTAACGCTAACATGACGATTTTGCCCTGTTTCAATCAAAATGAACCCAGTATCAATGGGGCAGTATTCAGAGTCGCCTTGCGACACAGACTAAGGAGAGCATAGCCAATGAAGGTCTTGGTACCTGTAAAGCGTGTGATTGATTATAACGTGAAGGTTCGTGTCAAGGCGGACGGAAGCGGCGTTGATCTCGCGAATGTAAAGATGTCGATGAACCCATTCGACGAGATTGCAGTAGAAGAAGCAATCCGTTTGAAAGAAGCGGGCAAAGTCGAAGAAATTATCGTTGTTTCCGTCGGCGTTGATAAGGCGCAAGAAACGCTGCGCACCGCTTTGGCGATGGGCGCGGATCGTGCGATTTTGGTCACAGCGACAGATGATGTACATAATGACATCGAACCTTTGGCCGTTGCCAAAATCCTAAAAGCGGTCTGTGACGAAGAACAACCCGGTTTGGTGATTTGCGGCAAGCAAGCAATTGACAATGACATGAACGCCACTGGCCAAATGTTGTCTGCGCTTTTGGGTTGGTCACAGGCGTCTTTCGCGTCTGAATTGGCAATCGAGGGCGACACAGCCACCGTCACCCGCGAGGTTGATGGCGGTCTGCAAACGATCAAGGTGAAAATGCCAGCGGTTGTGACTTCGGATCTGCGGTTGAACGAACCACGCTATGCGTCCCTTCCAAATATCATGAAGGCCAAGAAGAAACCGTTGGATATCAAAACCGCGGCCGATCTGGGCGTTGATGTCACCCCCCGTTTGACTATCGTCAAAACAGGCGAGCCAGCCGAGCGCGCCGCAGGGATCAAAGTTGGATCAGTCGATGAGCTGATCGGGAAACTAAAAGAAGCAGGAGCAATCTAATGGCAGTTCTTCTTTTGGCAGAAGTAAACGGCGCAGATCTGGCCGTTGATGCAACCGCAAAAGCCGTCACCGCAGCGAAAGCATTGGGTGATGTGACCGTTCTGTGCGCGTCTTCTGGATGTGGTGGGGCAGCTGCCGCCGCCGCAACCTTGGACGGCGTGTCCAAAGTTCTTTGTGCCGATGATGCCGCCTATGGCAATGGTCTGGCCGAACCTGTGGCCGACCTGATTGTGTCATTGGCAGGTGGTTATGACCACATCGTTGCCGCAGCGACAAACAATGCAAAAAACATCCTTCCCCGCGTGGCGGCCTTGTTGGATGTGATGGTGATCACCGATGCAACCGCGGTTGTTGACGCGAACACGTTTGAGCGCCCAATCTATGCAGGTAACGCGATTCAAACGGTACAATCGTCTGATGCGAAAAAAGTTATTTCGTTCCGGACCGCGAATTTCGATGCAGCTGGCCAAGGTGGCTCAGCTTCTGTTGAAAATATCGCAGCTGCGGGTAACTCAGGCCTGTCCGAATGGGTCGAAGACAAAGTTGCATCTTCAGATCGTCCAGAACTGACATCTGCAGGCATCGTTGTTTCTGGTGGTCGTGGTGTTGGATCCGAGGAAAGCTTTGCCATCATCGAAGGTCTTGCGGACAAACTGGGCGCAGCTGTTGGTGCGTCACGGGCGGCCGTTGACAGTGGCTATGCGCCAAACGATTGGCAAGTGGGTCAAACAGGCAAAGTTGTTGCGCCTGATCTTTATATTGCGGCGGGTATTTCCGGTGCGATCCAGCATTTGGCGGGCATGAAAGACAGCAAGATCATCGTTGCGATCAACAAAGACGAAGAAGCCCCGATTTTCCAAGTCGCGGATTTTGGTCTGGTTGCTGACCTGTTTGATGCAGTTCCAGAGATGACATCAAAGCTGTAACCCATTGGGTGCAAAGATTTTGAAACGTCAAAGCCCCGCGATTGCGGGGCTTTTTGCATGTGTGGCCCCTGTTGGATTTGGATATTTTTAGACAGAAAATGAATTTAGTTTGTGCCTTGTGTTCTGAACATTGCTTGGCTAGCGATGTCAGAGATTGGGTGAAGGAGTGAACCTATGGCGGCATTTTCCCTGTTGGGTGGGCGCGTTTTAATCGGCAATGGTCTTGAAGAGGCGTCTGTGCATTGCGGCGATGGTTTGATCGCGTCCGATTCATCGGCGCGCGCGATTGATGCGCGGGGGTATTTGGTCCTGCCTGGTTTGGTTGATTTGCATGGGGATGGGTTTGAACATCACCTTGCGCCGCGCAAAGGCGCGATCAAAGATTTGGCCGGCGGGTTGGGGGCCGCGCATGCGGAAATCGCTGCAAATGGCATTACGACCGCGGTCATGGCGCAATTCTATAGCTGGGAAGGAGGGATGCGCGGACCAGAGTTTGCCGCGCAGGTTTTTGACCTGTTGTCGACCGCAGGAGCCACATATGCCACAGATTTGATCCCGCAGTTGCGGTTTGAATATTTGATGCGTGATGATTGGGCTGAGGTGTTAGAGTTGGTGCGACATCACAAAATCCCCTATGTTGCTATGAATGATCACGTGCCGCACGATGCATTGCGCGCAGGGAAAAAGCCGCCGCGCTTGACTGGGCAGGCGTTGAAAGCCAAGCGCAGCCCCGATACGCATTGGGCATTGTTGCAGCAGATGCATGATGGTTTGAGCCGTGCGCGCGCAGAAATGGCGGGGTTTGTGCATGATATTCGTGCGGCGGGCGCTGTGATTGCAAGCCATGATGATCCGAACGCCACAACGCGCGCCTTTTGGGCGGATGTTGGGGTAGAGATATCGGAATTCCCCGAAGCCCAAGACGCAGCGCAGGCGGCAATAGATGCAGGTACGCCTGTCATTATGGGGGCGCCAAATGTTTTGCGCGGTGCGTCGCACAAGGGAAATGTATCGGCGCTTGATCTGGTTGAGGCGGGGTTATGCACAGCATTGGCGTCAGATTATCACTATCCGTCGCTTTTAAGGGCTGCATTTATTGTGGGGGAGCGCATTGGATTGGCGCGTGCGTGGGAATTGGTGTCTGCAGGGCCTGCTCGGGTCTTGGGGCGCGATGATCGCGGTGCGTTGGATATCGGGAAACGCGCCGATATGATTGTCGTGCATGCCGAGACCAAGATGATCGAAGGCGTGTTTGCCAAAGGCAGGCCCACATATCTGACCGGTGATTTTGCTGCACGGCTTTTGGCGGGTTAACTGCGCGGCTTTGCGCGCAAGGTTGGGTCGGCATGCCGTGGGTCTTCGGGCCACGGGTGTTTTGGGTATCGACCGCGCATATCTTTGCGCACATCGGCATAGGAATTGTCCCAAAAGCCAACCAGATCTGTCGTGGTTTGAACAGGGCGCCCTGCGGGTGACAAAAGTGTGATCCGCAGGGGTGTTTTGCCCACATGGGGATGTGTTGTTTGTCCGAACATTTCTTGCAGTCGCAATTCGATTGACGGATAGTCCCCATCATAGTCAATCGGAATGCTGCGATTGAGTGGCGTTGTGAAATGTGCAGGTGCTGCGGTATCAAGGGTTTGCATGTCGGCCCACGACAAAATGGCGCGCAGCGCATCCAAGCAGTTGAATTTCTTCCAATCTTCTGCGGTGCTCACACGGGACAAATACGGCAAAAGCCAGTCTTCGATTCCGGCCATCAGATCTTCGTCTGACATGGGGGGCATGCTGTCTGCCAGTAATCGCACGCGTGATAGAAATCGCTGTTCGGCTGGCGACCATGCAAAGCCCAAATCCCGCACCCCATCCAGCATCGCACGCGCGATGACATCGTCGGGGGCGTCTTTCCAACGGGTGTCTTTTAACGCGATTTGACCAAAACATTCGCGAATCTGCGCGACGACGCGACGATCCCGTTTGGACCAAGCACAGCTGGCTTCTTGCGCGATGTGATCAGAAAAGATTTCGCGGATTTCGGGTTCAGAAATTTGGATGGCTTGACGAATGCGGGCCTCGCGCGGGTTGCCATCCAATTCGATGGCGACGATGAACCGCGCAGCGCCAAGCGGATCAGTGTTGTCCAACATCGCCCCTTTGCCCCCCGACAGGACAAACCGCGCATCGTCACCCTTGCGGCGCTGTCCGATGCGATCCGGAAAGGCCAACGCCAAGACTTGGGCGACGCTGTGGTTCGTGACGTGGTCAAAGCGTTTTGCCAAACGCTGTGCATCGGATTTGACCCGATCATAGGTTGCGCGGTTGACGGGATGGGGGCTTTGATTCTGAAATGCGCGCAGGTCTTTCAAGGCATTGATCCGCAATGTGAAATCAGACGGTGCCCCGCGATCCAAGATATCGCGATCAGACAAAAGCGCGGCCAAGGGCGCGGCGGTTGCGCCGCCCAACGACAGCATATGCGCAAGGCGCGGGTGTACGGGCGCACGCACCAATGTTTTGCCATGTTCGGTGATGCGGTGGTTGGCATCCAATGCGCCCAGCATCACCAATAACGCCCGCGCTTCGGCCAACAGGGCAGCATTTGGCGGTGTCAGTAATTTCATATGTGCGGCATCGCTGCCCCATTGCGCCACTTCGAGCGCAAAGGACGCCAAATCAGCGGTTTCAATTTCGGCGGGGGCAAAGGCAGGCATGATGCCTTCTTCGGCTTTGGACCAAAGTTTGAAACAGGTGCCATGTGCAACACGGCCTGCGCGTCCCATGCGTTGCGTGGCCTCGGCCTTTGAGGCGCGTTCTGTGATCAGCTGTGACATGCCTGTGGCGGGTGAAAACCGCGCCCGTCGTGCCAATCCGCCATCCACGACAACGCGTATATCCGCGATGGTCAGTGACGTTTCCGCAATTGATGTGGCCAACACCACCTTGCGGCCATGGGGCAGGGGGGCGATGGCCCGCTGTTGGTCGGCAAATTCCATTGCACCATACAAGGGCATGATCTGACAGTCTGATGGTAATCGATGCGCCAGGGCCGCCTGCACGCGGCGAATTTCCCCTTCGCCTGGACAAAAGGCCAAAATGCCGCCTTGGGTCGTTTGCGCGGCCGTGGTGATCAGATCGGCCATCGCGGTTTCAAACCGCATCTCTTTGGCCAAGGGGCGATCCAACCAGATGGGGGTCACATCAAAGGCGCGGCCCTGCGATGTAACGATGGGGGCATCCCCCAAAAGCGTTGCAATCGGGTCCGCGTCCAAAGTGGCCGACATCACGACAAGCCGCAAATCATCGCGCAAGGCATCCGCAATTTCCAAAGCAAGCGCCAAGCCCAGATCCGCGTTCAGAGAGCGTTCATGAAATTCGTCAAAAATAATGCAATCGACCCCAGAAAGTTCGGGATCAGACTGGATCATGCGGGTTAAGATGCCTTCGGTGACGACCTCAATGCGGGTCTTTGACGATATTCTAGCGTCGCCCCTGATGCGGTAGCCGACCGTATCGCCGATTGCTTCGCCCAAACTGTCGGCCATACGCGCGGCAGCGCCCTTCGCGGCAAGGCGACGGGGCTCAAGCATAATGATTTTGCCT
>Ga0181598_1002431_pt1 | contig 16948 bp, 18 predicted proteins | sample 041ome_4_FD_153295 | JGI IMG/M metagenome (GOLD analysis project Ga0181598, IMG submission 153295) | Coastal salt marsh microbial communities from the Groves Creek Marsh, Skidaway Island, Georgia - 041404US metaG (spades assembly) | ecosystem: Environmental > Aquatic > Marine > Intertidal zone >... | reverse complement strand
GGCATTTGGTTGTGGCTCAGAAGAAGAAAGAGATAAACTAATATTGTATGAATAAAAGATGGCTACCTATCATAGTACTAATTTTAGTTATTGCACCCTTGGCTTGGTTTTCTTTAAGCTTTAAAAATCAAGAAATAGCAGATAGTAGTTATGAAATATCTAATTTAAAATTATCTGAATTTGATGAGATTTTCATCGATTTTCCATCCAAGGCAGCAACATCCTTTAAAAAAATAAATGGGTATTGGTATCAGACTAAACCTTATCAAACAAGAGCGGATCAAAACATTGTGTATCGGTTGTTGTCAATTTTGGCTACCAAATCTAAAGAAAAACTTGAATCATTACAAATTGAAAAATACGGCTTAGATAAGCCAAAACTAAAAATGACATTTAGCAATGAAAACCAAAAAGAGGTATTTTCATTTGGAACCTATAACCCAGTGACAGAACAACAGTATGTGCTATATGACAATAGTGTTTATATCTTAGATGGCATTTTCTCAGAAATGGCAAGTTATCTCCCTGTTGAATTAATTGATAAAAAACCATTAGCACCCTTTGAAAAAGTCATGAAATTTGACTTCTCTAGACTTGAGCAATGGCAAGAAAATTATTTGCGAGTAGAAATAGATGATATGGGTAAAATTAAGGCTGATGGGAAAAAAATAGACTTTGATGAGATGCAGCTCGCGGAATGGTTTACTGATAATTGGTTAAAAGCAGTGTCGACCGCTGTTGAACCTTATAAGCTCGATGCTAGGATTGGATATAAGAGTTTTGATGTTTATTTAGACGATAAAGTAAAGATAACTTTTTATCGTATTCAAGAGTCACCAGAGTTACTATTATTTAGGAAGGATGAAGGTCTTTTATATCACTTTCCGCAGGATGTTGGATTTACGATGCTAAATCCGAATATATCCCGACAAGATTAATTGTGCCTGAACTTCCAGAGGTTGAAACTACAGTCCGTGGAATAAAATCAATAGAGTCATCTGTCATTGAGAGGATTGATGTGTTTAATCCAAATTTGAGATGGCCTATTTCGAATGATCTATCCTTTTTTTTAGATAACAAAAAAATATTAAGTGTCTATCGTCGGGCAAAGTACATTATTATCAAGTGCTCAAATGCACATCTCGTGATCCACCTTGGTATGACAGGTAAATTGGTGTTTGCTAAACCTAAAGACACCTTAAAGAAACACGATCATATGCAAATAAAATTTGCCAATAGTGACCAAGTCATTCGATATAACGACCCAAGGAGATTTGGATCTGCACATCTAGTTAAGAATAAACTTGAAGATTTTAGATTATTGTCTAATCTTGGCATAGAGCCGCTGGCAGAAGAATTTGATGGAAACTTTCTTTTTACTAAAGCTCGAAACAGAAATGTACCAATAAAAGCTTTTATCATGAATCATCTCATAGTTGTAGGTGTTGGTAATATCTATGCCAGTGAGGCATTATTTTTATCAGGAATCAGGCCATCGATTCCAGCAAGAAGGGTTACAAGAAAAAAAATGGAGGTACTAGTAAAAAATATTAAATATGTTTTATCTAACGCAATCGAAAAAGGTGGATCAACTATTAGTGATTTTATGAACACAAAAGGGGAGCAGGGTTACTTCCAAATTGACCACCAAGTATACAATCGTGAAGGTCAGCCTTGCAATCAATGTGGAGCTAAGATAAAAAAAATAATTATTGGTCAGCGTTCAAGTTTTTTTTGCAGTAGCTGCCAATGTTGATTGTTGAGTCATGAGTGAAACTACAACCATTGATAAGATGCTCACAAATAATCCAATTAGTTGAGCTGGTATCAATCCACTCTCTCCAAATACAATTTCAAAGAAGATCCAGGTCGCAATCCCAAAGCAAATAGATGCTAATGCGCCGTGATGATTAGCTTTTTTCCAAAAAATGCCAAAAATAAGCGGGGTAAATGCTCCAGCTAAGGTAACTTTATAAGCAGACTCTACCATTTGGAAAATAGTTAAATCTGATGCTAGAGCATAATTCAATACTACAAAAGAGAATGCTACCAAACATATTCTCATCATTTTAAGAAATTCTTTATCAGTCATTCCTGGCCTGAGGGGTTTGATAACATTTTCTGCAAATGTAACAGATGGTGCTAACAGTGTTGCAGACGAGCAACTCATAATTGCAGATATCACCGCTCCAAAAAAAATTATTTGTGCAATTGGTGGAGTGTATTTAATAATAAACTCAGGGAGCACATATTGGGAGTCAAATTCAATAATTGACTGAAAATACACCGGATCGATTATTGTTGCTGAATAAGCGATAAACATTGGAACGAATGTAAAAGCAAAATAAATTGATGCTCCAAAAATAGACCCCCAGAAAGCGATCTTAGCACTTTTGGCAGAGGTAATTCTTTGAAAAACATCTTGCTGGGGGATGGAGCCCAACATTAATGTAACCCACACGCCAAAAAATGAAATCCATGTAAAAATATCACCCTTAGGCCAAAAATCAAATTTGTTATTTTCTCTCGCATGATCAAGCACATAGGTAATACCGCCAGACATGTCAGATACGATATAGCTTATAAAGAGCAGGCCAGAAATAATTACCAACATTTGAATAAAATCAAGAATAGCAACTGATAACATACCGCCAAGAGTGGTGTATGAAACGACGATAAGAGTCCCAATAATCATTCCTACCTCTTCTGAGACTTGATGACCACTTAATACGCTGATGATCAAACCTAATGCTTTAATTTGGGCAGCGACCCATCCAAGGTATGAAATCAAAATAGCAATTGACGTTATGACTTCAATTTTACGGTCATATCTTTTGCGATAAAAATCACCAAGAGTTATAAAATTAAGATGGTATAAATATTTAGAGAATAGAAAACCTGCAATAATAAGACACAGGCTAGCCCCAAATGGATCTGCAACCAACCCATGCAACCCTTCGTTGACAAATGTGGAGGAAACTCCAAAGATGGCCTCAGCACCAAACCATGTGGCAAAGACGGTTGCAATGACAACCGGCAAGGGTAAATGACGTCCTGCGATGGCAAAATCTCGCGTATTTTTAACTTTCGTGGATACGTAAAATCCTATACCAACAGATATCAGTATATAAACACAAACAAAAGTGAGAAGCATATGTTCGAAGTTTGTTGATTAAAAAAGAAAAATAATAATAAATAATTGAACGCACATCAATATAAAAAAAACAGCAATAACCCATTTTAAATAATTATTATTTTTTTTATGCTGCACATTTGAGAGCTGTTGTTTTATTAATTGATTTGATAAATCAAGTTGCTGCGTTTTAAGTTGCTCGTAGTGTGGAAGATTTTTAATAATATTGAGCCATTTTGGAAAATCTTTCTTTAGAGATTTAACAAAGTGTTTAATGCCTAGCTGCTCTTTGAGCCATTTTTCTAAAAAAGGCCTGGCGGTTTTCCAAAGGTCTAGATCTGGATTTAATTCTCGGCCAAGACCCTCCACATTTAATAAAGTTTTTTGAAGCATCGTGAGTTGAGGCTGTATTTCCATGTTAAATTGTCTGGAAGTTTGAAAAAGCCTGATCAGTAATTTACCGAAAGAGATTTCTTTGAGTGGTTTATTAAATATGGGCTCACAAACTGCTCTTATTGCATTCTCAAATTCATCTACTGAGGTGTCTGATGGTACCCAATTGGAGTCAAGATGAGCTTGAGCTACTCCACGGTAATCTCGATTAAAAAAGCAAACAAAGTTTTTAGCTAAATAGTATTTATCCTCCTCGTTAAGGGTGCCCATAATCCCAAAATCCATTGCCACGTAACGCCCATCTTTCGCAACTTGTATATTTCCTGGATGCATATCAGCATGAAAAAAACCATCTCTAAAGACTTGGGTGAAGAAAATGGTGACCCCATTTTCTGATAGTTCAATCAGATCTATTTTATTTTTCTTTAATACGTCTATTTGCGATATCGGAATACCATCCATTGCTTCCATCACCATCACTTTTTCATGACAGAAGTCCCAATATACTTTTGGCACAATCAATAATTTTTTATCTTTGAAGTTTTCTCCCAAGTGCTCACAATGTCCAGCCTCTAGGAGGAGATTTAATTCTGATTTAGTGTGTTTCTCAAATTCATTTACTACCTCAACTGGCTTTAAACGCTTTCCTTCAGACCATAAAATTTTTAATAAACCAGCAACCCACTTGAGGAGCTTGATGTTATTTTTAACTTGTCTCTCTATATCAGGCCTTAAGATTTTAATTGCTACTTTTGAACCATCCATCAATTCACCAAGATACACTTGAGCAACAGAGGCGCTAGCAATCGGCTTTTCTGAAATATGCCTAAATATTTTTTGATAACCTGCTGGATAAGCTTCATCAAGAATTTTCTTTGTTTCTTTAAAACTGAAGGGAGGTACTTTATCCTGAAGTTTTGCTAGCTCATTAGCAATATCAGTGGGTAAAAGGTCTCGTCTTGTTGATAACATTTGCCCAAATTTAACAAATATTGGTCCAGCTACTTCAAGAGCTCTTCTTAAGTTTTCAGACTTCGTCCCACTTTTAAAAATTCGCAATGGGAAAAGCAAATAGGAAAGAAATCTTACATAAATATTAGAATTAAAAAATAAATCTAATTTATAGAATAGGGCGATGCCTATGAATCTTAAAAATTTAAAGACGGTCATTTAAAAATCTCATTATATTTACGTTGTAAATTTTCAAAACGTATTAAAAGTTCATCAACATCGTCATTAAATTCTTTTACTTGATAGGGCTTAGCGAAAATTTTATTTTCTTCTTGATAATATTCCACAGTTGTTTCCATTATATTTTTTGAAATATCACGGATTTGGGTGATGATTTTGTTCGATAATCTTTGATAAATTCCTGCAGCTTGAGGACCTAGGTATCTATCTATCTCTAAACTTAGATCCCACTCTAAGTTTTTTAAAACTTCGCTTAATTTTTTTGCTAATTTCATGTCACCTTGGATTTCGATATCATCAAGGTCTTGCTTTGTTATCATTTGAAAGACGGTTCTATTTGAAACTTTGATCGTTAAACTTGGTTGCGACTCAGCATTTTTTACTAATGAGAGTGATCCGTCATTATTGATCTGCATTAACTGAATGAAAAGATCATTGCCGTAATTCAATTCAATTACTTTTCCTGCAAAATTTACTAAATGGGGTTTTGTCCAGTCGTTTTGATGAAGAATATGATTTACTCCATCGATCATTTTAGTTTTTACCATCATGATTTATATCCAGAGTGAACAGCGATTACTCCTGCAGATAAATTGGTGTACGAAGTTTTACAAAACCCAGCATCATTAAGCATATGTAACAATGTTTCTTGGTCCGGGTGCATGCGAATTGATTCTGCTAAATATTGATAACTTTTTTCATCATTTGCAATTTGCTTACCAATTTTAGGAATGATCTTAAATGAAAAGAGGTCATAAATTTTTTCAAGTGAGGAGTGAATTTTAGAAAACTCAAGAATCACAATCTTACCTCCAGGCTTGAGACATCTGAACACTTCGTTTAATACAGACTGTTTGTTGGTCATGTTTCTTAATCCAAAACCAATACTGACCACATTAAATGAATTGTCAGGGAATGGAATTTGTTCTGCGTTTATGAGCATGGAGGGAATTATTAAGCCATGATCAATAATTTTTTTTTGACCCTCTTCAAGCATGCTTTGATTTATGTCGCTGTGAATGATAGATGCTTTTGGATTCTTTTTTTTGAATAAAATTGACAGATCTCCAGATCCTGCCGCAAGATCTAAAATATGATCATTATCTTTTATAGTGATATTTGTAGCAACATAGCGCTTCCAAAAACGATGAAGCCCAAAAGACATGAGGTCATTCATTAAATCATATTTGGAAGCAACTGATGAAAAGACTTCTTTGACTAATGGTTCTTTTTCTTCAATGTCGATTTCACTAAATCCAAAATGCGTTTTATTTTTTTTCAAAATGTTGTTTCAGTTTTATTTGATAGTCTTGCCATAAAATATCATAATTTGATGCCAATTCATAAAGATAATCCCATGTATATAAGCCCGTGTCATGTCCATCACTGAAAATCAGTTTGACAGCATAATTGCCAACAGGCTCAATGGCTTGAATTTCAACATTTTCTTTTCCTATCTGCAATACAGCCTCAGATGGGTGATGCCCTTGAACTTCTGCAGAAGGAGAATAAACTCTCAAAAACTCTGCTGAGAGCATGCATTGAGTGTTGTTGTTGAAGTTGATTTTTAGAAGCTTTTGTTCTTGATGATAATTAATTTCAACAGGGACGGGGGCAGCCACAATAAAACTACATTAAACTTTTTAATTTTTTTAAAGCGTTTTGCTCTATTTGTCTAATTCTTTCTGCAGACACACCTAGCTCATCAGCTAATTCATGGAGTGTTTTAGATTTTTCTTCACTTAACCATCTAGATTCTAGAACGTATCGGCTTCGTTCATCAATTGATTTAATCGCATTAGATAACGCTGAAAGATTATTATATTCCGACTCTTTGGAAATTAATTGTTTAACCGGGTCTGCATTTTCATCTTGCAAATAAGATATGGGGCGAAATACTTCATCTTCATTATCTTCATCTTGGTAGTCAAGAGCGATTTCATTACCGTTGAAACGGTATTCCATTTCTTTAACATCAGATTCTTTAACATTTAACTCTTTTGCAATTTCTTTGATTTCTTCTTGCTTGAGCGGTTGTAATGTTTTTTTCATGCTGCGGAGATTGAAGAATAATTTTCTTTGCGCCTTGGTAGTGGCTGTTTTAACTAAACGCCAATTACGGACGACAAACTCCTGAATTTCTGCCTTGATCCAGTACATCGCAAATGAGACCAGCCTGACCCCTCGAGATGGATCAAATCGCTTCACAGCCTTCATTAATCCAATATTTCCTTCTTGGACAAGATCTGCCTGATTTAAACCATAGCCTGAATACGAGCGAGCAATTTTTATTACCAGCCTTAAATGAGACATAATTAATTGTCGAGCCGCATTAAGATCATTTTCTTCATGAAGTTTTTTTGCTAAATCCATCTCTTCTTCTTCGGTAAGCAGAGGAATCGCCTGCACCTGCTGTTGGTAAAAGTCAAAGCTATCCAAAGACGGACTTAAAGGTATGCTTAAAGCATTATTCATAAAATAATTTCCTTAATTTCTAATGTTATTTTAGCACTCTATAACTAAGAGTGCTAATTTTAGATAAAAGTTCACTTAAAATCAATGATTTAACTATTATTTTTTACTTTTGATAGGGTGCGATTTGTAGAAAAATATGAGGCGAGCCAACCGATGACAATAGTAAGCATTATCATTGCCAAATAATGAGTGATGAGTAAATCATTAATGGAAATATTGAAGCCGAGTATAGACTCGATAACGTAGGCATAATAGTTAAAAATAAAGATCATTAACTTGATAATCGCTATTGCGACAATTGCCCCACCGATTCCATAAAATATTCCTGTATACAGGAAAGGCCGTCTAATAAATGCATTTGATGCACCAATGAGCTTGCTGACTTCTATTTCATCTTTAAATGATAAAGCTTGCAATCTAATGGTATTGCCTATAATGACAGCCAATACACATAATAATAAGATCCCTAAAAAGTTAATAATGAGTTCACCTAAAGATAAAATGGAATTTAGTTTATTCACCCAAGTAGAGTCCAATAATACATCATCTATAATGGCAAATTCTTTTAGTTCTTTTACAAGGTAATCAATTTCATTTTCATCCAGCGTTGCTAAGGATAAGTAGAAACTATCCGGTAATGGGTTTTTTTCAATCAGGCTATCCCCATCAATCATAATTTTTTTCTGTAATTTAACCCAAGCATCTTCTTTTTTTTCAAAGGTAATTTTGCTAACAATGGGTTGCTCTTTCAGGAAGCTGGTAAATGTTTTGAGGTCATCATCTTTATACTTATTTATTAAAAAGATGCTTATTTCCGCAGAGTATTCAATTTGCGAGGAGGCTTGCTTTATATTCTCCAAAAATAGAAGTGCAGACATCGGTAGACAGGTTGTGATGCCAATAATGAGAAACATTACCAGACTTGCAGCCTTGGCATAAAATAATCGGCGCAAAGCCACTTTAAAAGCTTCAATGTGATTAAGCAGGTAGTTGATCATATGGCTGTTGATTTAATTTAAGTTGTCCATTTTCTAGATGTATATGTTTAAAGCGCATAGGAATATTTGGTAGCTCGTGAGTTGAGATAATAACTGTGACCCCAACTTGTTGAAAGCTGAAAAAAATATTCATAATATCGTTTGCATAACCTTTGTCTAAGTTTCCTGTAGGCTCATCGGCAATAATAATACTCGGACGACATACAATTGCTCTTGCTATAGCCAAACGCTGTTGCTCCCCACCTGATAAGGTAATGGGCATCATTCTTTCTTTGTTAAGTAGTCCCACTTTATCAAGAGCAGCTCTAATCCTTTTTTCCGCTTCCTCACCAAAAATATTGTTGACCGCTAAGGGCAGGGCAACATTTTCATAGCAGTTTCGGTCATACAATAACTTATGATCTTGAAATACCATGCCAAACTTCTTTCTGATCCTATTGAGCGTATTGTCTTTTGCTTGTGCAAGATTAAAATTTTCAAAGATGACTGTTCCTGATGATGGTTTTTCAATAGAGGATAGCACTTTTAAGAGTGTTGATTTGCCGGCACCAGAAGCTCCTGTAACAAACACTAACTCTCCAGGAAGTATTTCAAGGCTTATATTCTGAAGCGCCTCTTGATAACCAGGATACCTTTTATAAACTTGATCAAAGCGAATCATTCCAGCATTCCCTCTGCATAATCTTCAGCACTAAATATTTTAAGGTCATCGATTTTCTCTCCAACACCAATAAACCTCAAGGGTATCGGTTGTTCTTTTGCTATTGCAGCAACAATCCCTCCCTTAGCCGTCCCATCAAGTTTAGTCATGATTAATCCTGTTAATGAAACAGCCTCATTGAAAACTTTTATTTGATTGATGGCATTTTGACCTGTATTAGCATCTAAAACTAAGATTGTTTCATGCGGAGCAGTTTCGTCGAATTTCTGAATAACTTTTTTTATTTTTGCCAGTTCATCTATAAGGTGTTTTTGAGTTGGGAGTCGACCAGCAGTATCAGCAATAACAATATCTATTCCCTTGGCTTTAGCTGACTGCATCGCATCAAAAATAACCGCACTTGGATCTCCAGTGTCTTGAGATATTACGGTGACGTTGTTTCGATCGCCCCAAACTTGAAGTTGTTCTTTTGCTGCGGCACGGAAAGTATCACCAGCCGCAATTAAAACACTCTTACCTTCATCTAATAGTAGTTTAGTTAATTTACCAATGGTGGTCGTTTTACCAGCACCATTAACCCCTACAACCAGAATCACGAAAGGAGTGGTTTCAATATGAATTAATGGTTTTTCTATTTGCTGCAGAAGCTCCGATAGGATTTTTTTAAGCAAATTTTTTAATTGTGCACCATCCTCTAACTTTTCCTTTTTAACTCTGTCTTTTAATTCAGTAATAATTTGTTGAGTGGCTGCGTAACCAACATCCGCTGCAATCAAAGTCATTTCAAGTTCGTCATAAAATTCTTGATCAATTTTTTTTGTAAATGATAAAGCAGACAAATTTTCACTGATGGCATCTCTTGTTTTTTTTAGACCTTGCTTAATTTTTTCAGCAAATGAAAGTTTTTCCTCTTTCTTTGGCGTTTCTTCTTGCTCTTTTAAAGGCTTTGTTTCAATTTTTTTAGCTGGTTTTAATTGTGCTGCTTCATTTTTTGGCTTGGTTTTTTTGTTTGGCTCTTTTTTTACTGTTTTTGGTTTTGTAACAGTAGTTTTTTTAGGCTCTGTTTTTGGCTTGGTTGTTTTTTTGACAGGTTTGGAATCAGTTTTCTTTGATTCATCACCTTTAAAAAGTTTTTTTAGGAAATCAAACATAATTTCTTTTTGATGTGTGCGAACTTACTTTATGTTTAACGGTCATTGATAATGATTATAGCAAACATTAACCTCTATCATTTCAATATTATGCGAATTTTATTAAGTCTTTTTTCATTATTATTTTGTTTTTCACTGTCAGCCGCTGTTCAAGAATTAAAGCTTGAGAATGGCATGAGAATTATTGTTAATGAAGATCATAGAGCTCCTGTTGTCGTTTCACAAGTCTGGTATCAAGCCGGCAGTATTGATGAAGTTAATGGCAAAACAGGTGTGGCTCATGTATTAGAGCACATGATGTTTAAGGGTACCAAGTCAACCAAGCCAGGCGAATTTTCAGAAATTATTGCTCGTGCGGGCGGTAGAGAAAATGCTTTTACTGGAACTGACTACACATGCTACTTTCAAACAATGGAGAAATCTCAGCTAGAACTGTCATTTAAAATGGAATCGGATCGAATGCAAAATCTTGTGATCTCAGCTGAAGAGTTTGACAAAGAAATTAAGGTTGTCATGGAAGAACGTCGCTGGAGAACTGAAGACAAACCTGAAGGAAAATTAAATGAAACATTTAATGCGCTAGCGTTTAAGGCACATCCTTATGGAAGACCAATTGTTGGGTGGATGAATGATTTGGAATCCATGACCTATGAAGATGCATTGGAGTGGTATAACAATTGGTATGCACCGAACAATGCTATATTGGTTGTGTCTGGTGATGTAAATCCGACTGAAGTTTTTGATTTAGCAAAGAAATATTTTGCTAAGTTGCCGTCCAAAGAAACACCTTCTAGAAAACCACAGGTAGAGCCAGTTCAAAAAGGAATGGTGCGCGCTGAACTGAAAGCAGCAAGCAAATTACCCATGCTTCAAATGGGTTACAAAGTCCCATTACTTAGCAAACAAGATGTAAATAACGATACAACGGCATTTGCTTTGGAGGTTCTCGCTGGTATTTTATCTGGAACTTCAACAGCCAGAATACAAAAAGAATTAGTGCAGTCTGGTAAATCACTCAGTGCTTATGCAAGTTATCCAATGTTGTCGAGAGGAGATGTTGGAACTTTTGAGTTTGTTGTGACCTTAAACAACGGTATTCAGGTTAATGATGTTGAAAACATTATCAAGGCGGAATTAAAAAAAATAGTTAACGAAGGTGTTACCGATGAAGAATTAGCTCGTGTAAAGGCTAACGTGATTGCTGGTGATGTTTATGAAAAAGATTCAATGTTTTATCAAGCAATGATTATTGGTCAGCTTGAAACAATGGGTTACTCATACAAGATTAAAGATGATTACATTGAAAATATCAAAAAGATTACATCTGATGACGTCAAAAAAGTTGTTCAGGAATTTTTTAAAGACGATGTTTTAACAGTGGTACACCTGAAGCCAGAGTCGGTTTAAATCAAACTTAGGAGTTTTATGAGAGTTTTATTATCAATTTTTTGTTTATTTTTTTCATCGATTCTTTACGCAAATATCAATATCGATTTTTGGAAGACAGAAAATGGAGTCAGAGTGTATTTTGTCGAATCTCATGAGCTACCAATTGTTGATATCAAAATTAACTTTGATGCTGGTTCCGCAAGAGATCCCAAGGGGCAATATGGCGTTGCTAACCTTACAAATTACTTAATGTTACTTGGTGCAGGAGATTTGGATGAAAATCAGATAAGTAACCGTTTTTCTGACATCGGAGCTACCCTTGGAGGTGGCATCGATCGTGATCATGCACAGCTGTCAATTAGAACATTATCTGATAAAAAAATATTCTCTCAGGCAGTAGATACTTTTAAGCTTGTGCTGACAAAACCATCCTTTGCTGATGATGTTTTTGAGCGCGAGAAAAAAAGTACATTATCCTTAATTGATCAATCAAAAACTCAACCTGATTCATTGGGTAAAAATGCATTTTCTAAAGCACTCTATGGTGACCATCCTTACAGCTATCCTGAAGAGGGGCTGACTGAATCAGTATCAAAATTATCTCGAAAAAATATTATTGATTTTTACAATCAGTTCTATTCCTCTCAAAACGCATCTATTGTGATTGTCGGAGATTTAAGTAAATCTGAAGCACAAAAAGTTGTCAGTGATCTAACATCACATCTAAAAGACTATGGACATGCCCCAATTTCTGAGGTGACAGAAAATGAGCCCCAAAATGTTTCGATAGAGCACCCGGCACAACAGGCCCATTTGTTTTATGGAATGCCTTCAATGGTGAGATTAGATAAAGACTTCTACCCTTTATATGTTGGCAATTACATTGTTGGAGGTGGCGGTTTTGTTTCTCGTCTGACTGGTGAGGTCAGAGAGAAAAATGGGTTAGTTTACAGTGTGTATTCTTACTTTATGCCCTTAACTCAAAAGGGGCCTTTTCAAATTGGCCTGCAGACTAAAAAATCTCAAATGAATGATGCCTTGAAATTAGTGAATCAGGTAATGAAAGATTTTATTGAAAAAGGACCAACCAAGGAAGAATTAAAAGATGCGAAGATGAATTTAATTGGTGGATTCCCTTTAAGGCTCGATAGTAATAAAAAAATCGCTGAGTATGTTTCCATGATGGCCATCTATAATTACCCCATTGATTATCTTGAAAGCTTTGCTAAAAATATTGACAAGGTGACCATCGAAGATATCAAAGATGCTTTTCAAAGAAGAATAGATATGTCAAGATTCTCAACAGTTATTGTTGGGAATTCTTAAATCACAAGCTCAGTTAAAATTATTGCAGGGTCATTAAAAGGGAGAAATATTACTTTTCATGACAATGAAAATACAAGGCCTACCTTAGGAAGGGTCAAAGAAACCTTATTTAATTGGTTATCCCCCTACATTGATGGAGCTTCTTGCCTTGATTTATTTGCAGGCTCTGGAAGTCTGGGTTTTGAAGCCATATCAAGAGGCGCGCAGGCCTGCCAATTTATAGATCAGTCAAAAGCAAACATTGAGCAAATAAATTTAAACATCAAATCACTCCAGCTTGCAAATTGTACATCTGAGATTTCTGAGTCACATAAATATGTAACCCGCACTGATCAAAGATATGACATCGTTTTCTTTGATCCCCCATACAAATCAAGTTGCTATGATTGGCTAGAGCTGGCATTGGAAAAATTATTAAAACCTGACGGTATAATATATATAGAATCAGCAACTAAAATTGAATTAGAGAGTTTATGTATGATTCGTGAAAAAAAGACCAAAACTTTGTTTTATGGAATTTATAAATATGATCGATAAAATTATTTATCCTGGCTCTTTTGACCCAATCACAAAAGGGCATGAAGATATCATCAATCAATTACAGAACCTTGCATCGGTCGTTATTGTTGCTATTGCTGAAGATAATGATAAAAATTCTTTGTATAGCATTGATCAACGACTAAATCTTCTTAATGAGTTGTACCAAAATCATCAAAATATAGAAGTAATCTCCTACTCAGGATTGACTGTTGATTTGGCTAAAAAAAATAATGTCAGTGTTATTGCAAGGGGTTTAAGAAATGAAATTGATTTTGCTTATGAGAGAGATTTAAGTGATATGAATCAAAAAATTGATGGGAGTATAAGAACAATATTTCTTCAATCTGACCCAGATTTAAGATCTATTTCATCAACTTTGGTGAGACAACTTATTCATCTAAATAAAGACCTAACCCCATTTTTGTCAAAAAAAATTACGAATTTAATTAATACATGGCGCTGAAAATTACCGAAGAGTGCATTAATTGCGATGTTTGTGAACCGGTTTGTCCGAATCAGGCAATTTATATGGGCGAACAAATATACGAGATTAATCCTGATCTATGTACGGAGTGTGTTGGGCATTTTGAAATACCGCAATGTGTTGATATTTGCCCCATTGATTGCATTCCAAAAGACGATAGTTATAATGAAACTCGTACTGATTTGTATCTTAAATTAGTAGAAATAAAAAAAAATACATAATGAAATGCTTGATTTAGAAAACATTCAAAATTCTTTTAAACAATATTTTCAAAATGAACCATTTGATCATTGCGTGATAAAAAATTTTTTCCCAACAGATCTCGCTAAAGAGCTTGAAAATGAATTTTTAGAATACGATCATCCTGATTGGTATGAATATAATAATCCGTTGGAATTTAAAAAGACTACCAATAATTGGAATCATTTTAAGAGTAAAACGTATGAAGTTTTTCGATATCTAAACTCTGCGCCTTTTGTAAATTTTTTATCTTTACAAACGAAAGAGGAGCTTTTTGTTGATCCAGGTTTACATGGAGGAGGTCTTCATATACATGGCGATGGTGGTAATTTAAATCCTCACCTTGATTATTCAATTCATCCGAAAACTGGACTTCAAAGAAAATTAAATATCATTATTTATTTATCAAGCAAATTGGATACTAATATTTATGGTGGTCATTTAGGTTTATGGGCTGGCGATAACAAAAAGCCTCAAAAATTAATAAAAGAAATTTCTCCTGACTTCAACAGCGCAATAATTTTTGATACAACTCAAAACTCATGGCACGGTCTATCAAGGCCGCTTGAGCTACCCAAAGATATTTTTAGGAAAAGTTTTGCAGTGTATTATTTAAAAGACCCATCAAATTCAGCATCAACAAGACATAAAGCTTTATACTATCCTCGTGAAAATCAATTAAATAATAGAGAAATTGAGGATATTATAAAAAAAAGAGCGAGTGATAATGATTTTGCAAAAGTATATAAAACAGGAAATTAAACAATGAGATTGCTACATACAATGCTAAGAGTCAATGACTTACAGGAGTCAATAAATTTTTATAAAACTTTTTTTGGGATGGAGTTATTAAGGAAACATGACTTTCCAGAAGGTAAATTTTCATTAGCATTTATTGGGTATGGTAATGAGCAAGATCATACCGTTATAGAATTAACTCATAACTGGGATACGAGCTCTTATGATCTTGGCAATGGATATGGACATATTGCCATTGAAGTGGATGACGCCTATCAAGTGTGTGAAGAAATTAAATCAAAAGGTGGCAAAGTTGTGAGAGAGGCTGGTCCAATGATGCATGGCACGACGGTGATTGCTTTTATAGAAGACCCCAATGGTTACAAGGTTGAACTAATCCAAAAAGGAACATATTAATCAAAGAAGTCTCTTACTTTATCAACCCAACTTTTTGATCTTGGGCTGTGTTTTCCGCTATCAGCCTGATTCAGGTCTTCAAGTTCTCTTAAAATTTCTTTTTGTCTTTCGGTCAGTTTTACCGGAGTTTCAACGACCACATGACATAAAAGGTCACCTGTGTAATTTTCCCGAACAGGCTTAACACCTTTACCTTTTAGTCTAAAAGTTGCCCCTGTTTGGGTTTCTTGTGGAATTTTCATCTTTGCATTACCACCTAGTGTAGGAATCTCAACATCTCCACCCAAAGCTGCTACTGAAAAACTTATCGGTAATTCGCAGTGTAAGTCAGCTCCATCTCTTTCAAAGATAGCATGCTTTTTTAATGCAACAACCACATACAGGTCACCAGATGGCCCGCCATTAACTCCAGCCTCACCTTCATTACTGAGACGAATTCTATCTCCCTCATCGACACCAGCTGGTATTTTTACAGTTAGTGTTTTAGATTCTTTAACCCTTCCTGAACCAGAACAATCATTGCATGGATCATTGATTACCTTTCCAGAGCCCTGACATTTTGGACATGTTTGTTGTACTGAAAAAAATCCTTGTTGCATTCTGACTTGTCCATGACCACCGCAAGTTCCGCATGTGGATGGTTGCGTACCTTTTTTTGCACCACTTCCTGAACATGTTTTACATTGTGACAACACAGGAATTCTAATTTTCTTCTCAGCCCCTTGTGCTGCTTCTTCGAGGGTTATTTCTAGGTTGTATCTTAAATCTGCACCTCGATAGACATTGGATTTTCCTGATCCTGATCGACCACCACCAAATATATCGCCAAAAATATCTCCGAAAGCATCTCCAAAATCTGAAAATCCTCCTTGAAAACCTCCTGGTCCTCCACCCATTGATTGATCGACACCGGCATGACCAAATTGATCATAGGCAGATTTTTTTTGAGGGTCGCTTAAAATTTCATAGGCTTCCTTGACCTCTTTAAAGCTTTCTTCCGCTTTTGGATTATCTGGATTTCTATCTGGATGAAATTTCATTGCAAGCTTTTTAAAAGCTTTTTTTATTTCATCTCCAGATGCATCTCGGTTAAGTCCAAGAATTTCGTAATAATCTCTTTTTGAAGCCATATTTACCTAAATGTTGATGGCCTGGAGTTTCCAGGCCAGATTAAGCCTATAAGGATATTACTTATCCTCTTCTTTTTTTTCTTCGCTTACTTCTTCAAATTCAGCATCAACTACATCACCATCAACAGTCTTTTCTGAACTTGCGTCAGCAGAGTCTGTCTGTTGATTTTGACCAGTTTGATTTTGCTGAGAGGCATAAACTTTTTCACCAAATTTTTGTGCTGACTCGGCCAATGCTTTTGATTTTTCTTCAATTTTGGCTTTGTCGTCTGATGAAATTGCTTCTTCTAAATCTTTAACAGCAGCCTCAATTTTTTCTTTTTCACCATCTTCTAATTTATCAGCATGATCAGTCATTGATTTTTTAGTACCGTGGATCAGCGCTTCTGCAGAATTTTTTGCATCAACAAGCTCTTTGAGCTTTTTATCCTCTTCTGCATATTTCGCAGCATCTTCTTCCATTTTTTTAATTTCTTCTTCACTTAAACCACTATTGGCCTTAATGGTAATTTTATTTTCCTTACCTGTCGCCTTATCCTTTGCTGATACATTTAATATTCCGTTAGCATCAATATCAAATGTAACTTCAATTTGTGGAGTTCCTCTAGCAGCAGGTGGAATGTCTGTTAAATTAAATTGCCCAAGACTCTTGTTACCACTCGCCATTTCTCTCTCACCCTGA
>Ga0181598_1002422_pt1 | contig 16979 bp, 16 predicted proteins | sample 041ome_4_FD_153295 | JGI IMG/M metagenome (GOLD analysis project Ga0181598, IMG submission 153295) | Coastal salt marsh microbial communities from the Groves Creek Marsh, Skidaway Island, Georgia - 041404US metaG (spades assembly) | ecosystem: Environmental > Aquatic > Marine > Intertidal zone >... | reverse complement strand
TACGCCTCAGAAAGATCGCGGAGGAAAAGCACGCCTGGAGAAAAGCGGAAAAGTATCGCTGAACCGGGTGAAAGCTATCTGCCGCAGGCGCACATTTATTTCTCAATCTTAAACGATCGAGAGAGAAAAAGAGAGAGAGAGACGATAACACGCTTGAAAAACAAAAAGACCCTTCCACGCGTATTTTTCACAATTTCTTAACGCGGCGGCACGGACACACACTTAAACACACACACTCCGCGCTAAAAAACGAACGCAGATGCAGTGAGAGGACGCACATCTTCACACACGAGTAATCACCGTCGTCATGCCGTTGCGTCACCTCAAGAAAATCCACGTCCAGTTCAATCCGATGGATCATCGCGCGACCGCCATGAGAGAATTCCTGAACCGCATCTATTCTCCGCGAGCGCAAAAGTCCAACCCGGAGTGCGACGTGTCGCATAAAATCAGAACGGATAACATGCCACCCGTCGTGGCGATTGAATTCGAAAACGGCGTGAAAGATCAGTTCAACTGTCACAATTTACAAGTGGAAGATATAGCGAAGAAGATCAAAGACATATCGGATTCTATGGAAACGAAAGCCAACTTGAAGGCGAGCGGTATCGTGATAGAGGAATTAAAGTTTGAAGCGGTGGACGGAAAGAAGAAAAAGAGCAAAAGCGGGAGTCACAAGTTTGTCGTTTAATACAATGGAGAACAACAATCCGAACATCGTGTTGGCGGAAAGAAATCGCTTGCGAGCGATCGAGCGCGAAGCGAGAATACGCCGCTTTGAACTCGAACAAAGGAGGCAACGACAGGAAGACGACGTCATGGATCAACCTCCCGGCGCGAGAGCGTTGCAAGCTACGGCGACGGATAGGCTCGGGTATTTACGACGACGGATTCGTATTGGTATTCAAAATGTCGCGAACAGAGGACGGAATGAGGAGGAGAGAAGAGACCACGAGCGCGCTCCGAATCTTCCGGAACGGGAGCAGGAAAATGACGAGCCTCCGCAGTGCAGAATTTGCATGTCCGACGTGAACGATGAAAACAGTGAGCTTGGTAAATTATTCGCTCCGTGCATGTGCAAAGGTAGCGTTGGTCTCGTCCACAGAAAATGTTTAGACCGATGGCGAACGCTCTCTTCAAATCCGCGATCGTACTTCTCCTGCGATCAGTGCAAGTACGATTACAACTTGGAGCGAACAGAGTACGCAAAATGGCTGGAGCGAGAGGAATTACCAAACATATTTGCCGTCATCGCGACTTTTGTTCTCGCGCTGTCGATTGGTGTCGCGCTGAGAACGATTTCCTTCGCGCTGGTTCAAATTTTGACGTTTATCGGTAATCGCGTGCTCCCGAATACCGCCCTCGCCACCTGGATTAATCGTAAAGGTAAATACTACCTCTACGTGGAAAACATCTTCTACCGTGCCGTGATGTGGTTCCCACCGTGGAGATCAGAGCGTTTAGTGCTAACCGCGTTCCGAAAACATTTGTCCCCGCCGCGAGGCTTGGGAAAAATCTTCAGCTGGTCGAGACTGATTCGAGCCTTTCCTTCGCTCGCGAACCGCTTAGACGTGCTCGTCGGTGGTATTTTCACCTTAGGCACCACCTTCTTCGTGTACCACAACGTCATTCGGTTCCGTCGAGATTTCCGAAACCACGCGGAGAGAGTCGGGCCATCCATCCTCTTCCTCATCGTCGGCTCCGGAGGGCGAGGTCTGCGCATCCCCGTCGTCGTCGGCTTGGCGTATTCTTACGCGCTCTCCCACGAGTTCGCCCGAGTAAAGTGCAAAGAACTGCTCCAAAAGTTTGGCGAAATCGTCATGGAAGTCAGCAGAGAAGAGTAGGTATTCGTAGAGTTTCTAGCGTAGACAGAATAGCGGTTTAAAGATTTAGCGGTATGAAAATAGGTGAAAGAAAATAACGGTAGTCCCCCAGTCGCAAAAGCGCTCGCACGAGCGGCTCCGGGTCCTTTCCTCCCCACTCCGCAATTAAAGTGCCTACTTTTTGCATTTTTCGCCAAAAAAAAGAAGCACTCAAAATTCTATAGAAAACGGCAGAAAAAGCGACTCGTAAAAATCTTTCCTCTTCGAATTGGAAACTTTACGCGCGAACGCAAACGCCGTCCGAACCGAACCGCATCATGTCGTCGCTCCTCTCCTCCTCCTTCCGAAGAGGAGTGACATCCTCGAGCGCGAAGAAGATTTCATCGACGACCGCTCCTCGCGACTTTTTCTTTTCCTCGTCGTGGAGAAGTTCCACGACCTTTGCGGGATCGATGATGCGCGAGACGATGATGATGTTACGAGTGAAAAACGAGGCACTTTTCGCAACACGTGTCTCCTCGACAGCGAAGAGGACGACGACGACGACGACGGAGGTAAAAAAAAGACGATTCTCGGCATCCTCATCGGCCTTTGGGAAAAGAGGAAAGGAAGACAACGACGACGCTTCGCACTGGAACCATCGATTAGAGCGCGTGCTGGAACATAAGCTCAAACAGCCAGAACCGACGTCGTCGATGGAATCGTGCGCGATCGACCCGAACAAGAAAACCGTCGTCGTGTTAGGCTCCGGGTGGGGCGCGATTAGTTTCATAAAAGCGTTGGATAAAAAAGTGGCTGAAGATATGTTCAACGTGGTGGTGGTGTCGCCGAGGAATTATTTTTTGTACACGCCGTTACTTCCCGGGGTTGCCACCGGAGCGATCGAGTCGAGGTCGATCGTGGAGAGCATTCGGAGACCGATCGCGGAGAAAGGGTTCAAATATTACGAAGCCGCCGCGACTGGCGTGGACGCGCAGAAGAAGACGGTTTCGTTTACGAATAGATATTTGACGAGCGCGACGGCGACGAAGTGGTTGCCGAACGTCGGTGGTGGCGACGGGGAACGTGGGAAGCATAAGTCGCAACATTTTGAGATCAATTACGATTATTTAGTCGTCGCCGTTGGGGCGATTCCGAACACGTTCGGCGTGCCCGGGGTAGAGCAGCACTGTTTGTTTTTCAAAGAGGTGGCGCACGCGGCGCAGTTTCGGAGTCAAGTGAACGCGAGATTCGAGAGAGCGGCGTTGCCGTCGATGTCGGTCGCACAGATTGAGGATTTGCTGAGGTTTGTGGTTATTGGTGCTGGGCCGACCGGGGTAGAGTTAGCCGCGGAGTTGTACGATTTGGTGTATAACGACGTCGCCAAGACGTTTCCGAAGAGACTTTTGAAACACGTGTCGATCAACATTATCGATTTACAAGACCGATTGTTATCGACGTACGACAGGGATATTCAAAACTACGCCACGGATTTCTTTCAAAAGGCGAATATTAATTGTATTTTAAATACGCAAGTAAAAGAGGTCAAGCAATGCGTCTTGACGGTGGCAGATAAGAACACGGGCGAGGAGAAAGAACTACCATTTGGGATGGCGGTGTGGTGTTCCGGGATTAAGATGAACCCGGTGTGCGAGAAAGTGATGGAGTCGCTACCGGAAGGGTCGCAGCCGAGCAAAAGGGCGCTATTAGCGGATAAAGCCATGCGCGTCAAAGGATCAAACGGATCGATATACGGGATTGGGGATTGCGTGACGCTGGAACCGAAAGCGTATCCGGCGACGGCGCAGGTTGCAAAACAGGAAGGGTATTATTTAGCGGAACGGTTCAATAAAGCGGCGGAAACTAGAAATTACGAGGTCTTGGACGATCCGAACACGGAGTTTGTGTACAAACACCGAGGTTCGCTGGCGTACATTGGAAAAGATGCCGCTGTGGCGGATATTCCGGGCGTGACTATTTTGAAAGGTATCATGGCTGGTTTGTTTTGGAAGAGTTTCGAAACGGTCAGTCAAGTGAGCGTGGGGAACAGTTTCAAAGTTGGGTTTGACATGTTGAGAACGCGAATATTCGGACGCGATATCAGTCGGTTGATGTGAAATAGAGAGCGAGACAAACCGCGTGCGAGTGTATTTTTATGATGATTGGTAGCTCTTACTAGCTTTTAGCGCATTAAAACTGTGGAGTGAAACCGCACAAAAATTTTCCCCATAAAAAAATCTCTCTTCTCAATCATCATCATGAGCGACATGGACGAAGACTACGGGTTCGAATACTCGGACGAGGAGCAAGACGAGGAGCAAGTGGACGTGGAGAACCAGTATTACAACGCGAAAGGTTTGTCTCTCGCTCTCTTTTCTTTTCTGTTCTTTTTTTTTCTATTGTCGTCGTTCTCTCTTCTTCTTCTTCTCTCTTCAATCGAGATCTAACGAACTCTTCCTCTCTTTCCCGGGACGAAAATTCTTCTCTTTCTCGTTTTTAAGGACTGCTGGAGAACCCGGAGGACTTTGAGAACGCGATCGAGGCGTTCACGACGGTGGTGAGCATGGAAGACGAGAGCGGGCAACCCGGCGAGTGGGGCTTTAAAGCCATGAAACAAGTGGTGAAGTTACGATTGAAACGTTGCGCGGATTCGTCGTCGAATTCTTCCTCCTCCTCTTCTTCTCCTCCTGAGCTTATTTCGCTCGCGATTGAGAGTTTAGCGAAGCTGTTATCGTACGTCGATTCGAAAGCGGTGACGAAGAATAAATCGGAAAAGGTGTTGAACTCTTTGTTGGAAACGATGAATCAAGTCGAAGATCGGGAGTTGCTGGAACAGTTTTACGAGAAGACGCTGAAAACGATGACGAGAGAGGCAAACGAACGGTTGTGGTTTAAGATTCAACTTAAGTTGTGTAAGTTGTGGTTGAAGTGGCAGAACTTTGCGGCGATGGGGAAGACGTTGAAACAGTTGAGGAAATCGTGCGAAGACGAGAATGGGAATTACGCGGCGAGTAAAGGGACGCAATTGTTGGAAGTGTACGCGATGGAGATTCAAATGTACACCGAACAAAAGAACACGAAAAAGTTGAAAGAGTTGTACCGAGAGAGTTTAGCGATTAAGAGCGCAATTCCGCACCCAAGAATTTTAGGCATCATTCGCGAGTGCGGTGGGAAAATGCACATCGCGGAGAGAAACTTTGGAGACGCAGCGACGGACTTTTTCGAGGCGTTTAAGAGTTACGACGAAGCCGGGTTACCGAGACGGGTGGTGTGTTTGAAATACCTCGTGTTGGCAAACATGTTGATGCAATCGGACGTGGATCCGTTCGGATCGCAAGAAGCGAAACCGTTTCAATCGAACGAGGAGGTAAAGGCGATGACTGATCTAGTTCAGGCGTACCAAGCAAATGATATCGCATCGTTTGAAACGCTTTTAGAGAAGCACAAGAAAAGCATTAGCGACGATGCATTCGTCGCTGAGCACATTCAAGCGTTGTTGGACAACGTTCGAACACAAGTTTTGTTGAAAACAGTCAGGCCGTACTCGAAGGTAAAGTTGCCGCATTTAAGCGAAGAATTGAATATTCCCGTGAAGGAGTTGGAGTCGCTGCTCGTGAATTTAGTATTAGACGACGTTTTAGATGCAAAGATAAATCAAGTGACCGGAATGTTGGAGATTAACCGAGAGAACATAACGGACGCCAGCGAACTAGAAAAGGAACAACAAGAGGAATCGGTCGGTAGACAGAAGCAAGGAGACAAAGAGCTTCAAAAGAAAGTCGCGGAGAGCGAATACGATGCGCTAAACAGATGGAGCGACCAAATCACGAGGACGCAGAATCTTTTGCTCGAGAAGCTTTGTTAAAGAAAAGATAGAAACACACGCCATGCGAGCGCAAGACGTTGTAAGAACATTAGTTGAAGATACGCACAAGACATACATCATTTTGATTTTTGGCACCGTATGATACACCTCATTATTATTGAACAAAACTACCGGTATTAAGGTACAGTAGTGATTCCTCTCAATTTTTTACTCGTAACTTTCGATCTTCGTACTATCGACCATTTTAGTTCACATGTATTATAATTCGGAATTGAGCAGCAATTCCTCTTCTTCTGCTTCTCCATCCTCCTCGAAGTGATATGGCTGCTGCGCCTTATTTTGCTCCTCACTCCAAGAGTTTGTGTTGACGTTGATCACTTTCGGTTCTGGCTTCGTCGTTAAATGCGAATACGTGAGCAAAGATACAACGATACACACGAAGATGGCAAGAAGTATCTTCTTCATCTTATCGCGTCGCTCTTTCTTCATTTCCTTCATCAACGCCGCGCGTTTCGCAGCCTTCGCGGCGACTTTCACGACTTCTTTGTCAACTTGAATATCCTTGGAAGCAAGCGATAATCGTTCCTGCTCTTCGCGCTGTTTGCGTTTCAACTCCAACTCCATTTGCGCTCTTGCTGCTTGCAACGCAGCACTCGCAGCGGCCGATTCTTCGTTTTTACTTTTCAACGATGCAGAATTCTTCTCAGCTTTCTGTGCGTTTGCCTTCAATCGTTCCTGTTTTAACTGTTGCTTACGAGCCTTCAGTTGTGCACCTTCGAGCGATTTTTCGCGCGCTTGAGAGCGCGGAGATAACTGAGGATCGCTTGCTTCTCCATCGCTGTTATTTTTTGTGCTCAAAATCTCGAGAATGTGTTCAGGAACTTCCGCGATTTTCGGCACTTCTTCCTTGACTTCGTTCTTGCTCGCAGCGTCGACGGTCAAATTTGATTTTTTCGCACCTTTTTGGCTCTCTTTCTTGTTGAGCTTTTTCTCGACGACATTCTCGGAAGAGGCTGTGGACGATGAAGATGCCGGCTTTTCTGGGTTTGGAATCGCGGCAGGAACAACTTCCTCCGCTTCCTTTTCCATTTCTTCTTCTTTCTTCTTCTTCTTCTCCTTCTTCTTCTCTTCCTCCTCTCTCTTGAGTTTTGCTTCAATCTTTGCCAATTTCTCGGCATCCTTCACGGCTTGCGCCTCCATCTTGCGCTCTCTCGCCGCCGACTGCTCGCGTCTCGTTTCCACCATGTACCATTCGCGGTACATTTCGCTTTCAATCATTCGTGCAATCAATTTGTCGTTGTGGTCTTCGCACTTCATTCTCGCTTCCGAAACAACATCGACGTCTTTCGAGTTCATTGAAGCTTGCGCGTCTCTGGCGAGCGATCTGAACTTAGTAAAGTCTTGGATTTCCTTTCTGACACCAGCCAATTCGTTGTATTTCGCGCTTCTTTCCTCCATAAACTTTGAACGCTTATCTCTCAAAGACGTGATCGTTTCCGAAACGACCTTAATTTGCTCAAACGTCTCGTCGTGAGAATCCGAAACCGTCTTTAATCTTGACTTCAAAACATCAATCGCTTCCGAGCACGCATTCATTCGTGCTTTCAACTCGTCGCGACTTTCACCAACGAGATTCGGACCGGTCGTTTGACGCTTCTTCTCTTCGAGAGACTCGATTTCGGTTTGCATTTTTCGCAACTTTTTCTGCTCTCGCAAAATCTTGTTCTGCTCCAAAACCGACAAGCTTTCGTCTTCCATCTTCTTCTCCAAATCATCCAACTTGGCCTCGAGTTTTGCCACGCTGTCCAATCCTTTCATCGTTTGGGATTGTTCTTTCAAGCTCCTCTCGGCGTCGCGCAGACCGTTCCATCGATCGCGAATCGGTTTCACCAAGTCGTTTGCCATCTTGACTTCTTCTCTCGATTTCTTCAACTCGACTCTCTTGGCGTCCAATTCAACTTTCAACTCTTGCGACTCTTTTATCTTCGCGTCGATCTCCGATGTCAAGCCTTTGATCTTTTTGTCCAACACTTGATCTCTCTCTTTTTGCGCTTTTGAGTCATCGTACTTCTCCGAGGCTGGTCTCGGCAATCTCGCCACCCAAATCGGTCGCGGCTTCACATAACTCTCCTCTTTTTTCTTCTCTCCCTTGGCGTTCTTCGTACCCGTCGCCGCCGCTGAAGACGCGTCACCTTCGTTCGCGTCCACCGAGACGTTTTTCTCTTGAAAACTGAGCGAATCTTGATCGGCCGAGCCGGAACTTTGCGACTCGCTCATTTGCCCGTCGTTGCACAACGCCAAAGGGCTCGTCGGGTCCATTTTCTCCTCTTCCTCCGCGAGAAGAGCGCTCTTCGGTTTCACGCTGAGCTTCTTAATCATCGCGAGTTGCGGAGAGACTAAGCTCGGGTCGAACTGTTCCTCCTCTCGTTCTTGAGTCGTCGCGTTGCTCTTCTTCCTCGCCGGCGTCGCCGGCGCGCTTTTCCCGTCGAGCGATTTGCGCCCTTGCTGCTCGTGCTGCAGGGGCGCATCTCGAAAGCTCTTCCGTCCGGATTTAAACCCAGGCGGTGTCGTCGCCGTGTTCGCTCGCACGGTTTGCTGCGCGCCTGTTGATGTTTGTAAAACAGAGAGAGAGAGAGAGAGAGAGAGATTACGTTCAGCGCGCGAGAAGAAGAAGAAGAAGAACAAAAAGAGTTTATCGAAAAGAATCGGACGCGTGCCTTTCGACATTTTCGACGTTTCCCGAGAGAGAGAATGGAGACGCGGAAATCGGAGAGTGAAACCCGCGACGAGTTTCTTCCCGAACGGAGAAACACAGAGAAAACAAAAAAGACGTACCACCGTGCGCGTGACGCTCTGCCCCGCCCGTCGTCTGCGCCGCGGTTCCCCCGTGCGCGTTGTTGTTGTTGTTGTTGTTGCTATTATTCTTCAGCGTCGCGAGAAAATTCATCATCGGCGCCTGCTGGGTTTCGATGGTCATTTTGCGTGTCGCGAGAAAAACAAGTCTCCGAGACGGATGTTCTATCGCTCGTCGCGCGAAAAAGCGTCGTTTCGAGTGGCGCTTCTCGAGAATGCGCGAGAAGGTTTCTTTTTAAGACGACCGCGTTCCGCGTTTTTTCGTCTTTGTCTCCGCGAGAGATGGCTCTTTTCTCTCGAACGACGACTCCCGCGACTAATTTTATGACGCGCGCGTGTGTCTCTTGGCTCGTCGCACCCCGCGGGAGTTTTTTTTTCGCAGAAGAGTTCAATTAAATTCTCTATTCACTATAGTATTACAAAGCGAAAGCTCTCTGCTCTTCGCGCTACCAACCGACGCCTCTCCACGACAAACCGGCTTTTTCTAACTTATCTCTCTCGCTCTTGGCGCTCTCTTCGTGCTTTTTGATGTCGTTATCCACGGATTGGATGGCCTCGTTTATTTGCGCGAAATCGACAAACGCGGGATCTTCGCCTGCTCCCGCTCCTCCTCCTCCTCCTCCCGCGGCGGAGATAGCTTCGTCCTCTTCTTCGATGGATTCCGGGGAGATTTGGGAGACTCGAGATTTTAACGCCTCTGCGGTGGTTTCGTCCATTTTGGAGAAGAGTAAATTTTGCGAGTCGAGGTTGAGTCGAGCGAGGATTTTCGCCGCTTGGCTCCGGCGCGAGGCTTCGAGAATCATGGCGATGGTTTTCGCCGCCGCGGACGATGATGACGCCGATCTAGAGGAATGGTGTTTGGCTCGAGAACCACCATTGCTACTACTACTACTACTACTACCTCCATTCGTTTGTTTCGATGGAGGCTCGAGCATCTTCGTAAACACTCCGGCGAGCTTCTTGAGCGATAACGATTCCACCGCGATGGAAGCTTGCAAAGCCGAAGACGCGGAGAGAAGCTCCGCGATGTCCGCATCCGGGAACCACGAGAGAAACGGTCGGAACGGTTGCTTGTGCGGATGATGAGAATGGTGCTGCTCCTCTTTCTCGCTAGTGCTACTGCTACCATCACCACTCCCACCGTGTGTCGTCGTCGTCACGTGCGGTACAATGCGATTCAACGCTTCCGTCTTATCGTTCAACGCCGCCAGCACCGCCAACACTTTTTTTGGCGACCTCAAAATACCACGCTTGATCAATTTTAACGCCGGTAGAGTCGCCGTGTGTTCTATGATTTCCTTCGCCCTCGTCGCATCTACGTTTAACAACAACAAACTCTGCCTATCTGCATCCGACACGCCGTTTAATAACAAATCTCTCGCTCGAATCGCCGGCAAACCCAAATGTTTCAACGTCGCCGTCTGGTCGTTGATCGACAACTTTGCAAAGTTCACGTACGTTTCGTGCGGCAACGCGCAGCCTTCCTCTTCCTCCGTTCCTTCTGGACAATTCATCGCGATGTCGTCCTCGTATATCTTCCAAAACTCTCTCGCTTGTTTCGTGAACCATCTCGGCACCGCCGGCGACGCCGACATGTCCTTCTCCTTCGAAGATGAAGAAGAACTCGAAGACCCTGAATTCTCCTTCCGACTGGTACTACTGCTGCTCGCCGCCGAGCCTTCTCTCCTCACTCTCCTCGTTTCCGTGTGAATCCCGGAATTCAAATCGCTCGTCGTGAATCTCACCACGTTGCTGCTCGATTTCTTCCCGCCGCTCTTGCGATTCGAAGAAGTCAACACCCCTCCGCCTTCTCCTCTTCCTCTTCCTCCTCCCAAGTGATGATGTTCCTTCTCTAAACTCCCTTTCTCTGGCGTCATAGTAAAATTCGAGTACATCTGTTGCGTCCAGAAGATGACGACTAGGATAATCAAGGTGATTCGTTCCATCCGAGGGAACCTCGATTGTCCGCGCATTGTCTTCTTCATAGTTCGTCTCTTCAACGTTTCCAATCGCTCCCGAGGCGACGAGGAAGACGGCGAGGAAGGAGGTTCCGTCCACTGACGAGGCGACGGGATGGAACCGGACGGCGATATTGGACCGCACGAGCCGTCGTAGTGGAGGTGCTTTTGAGCACCTCGGTTGTGCGACATCGAGAGTCGCTTTATTAAATACACAAAAAAGCGGATTAAAGAAATGACGCGAACCGCTTATTATTAAGTGTGTCCACACTGCGCTCGTTTTTTACATATTACATCATTATGAGCTACTTTTACACATACACGCGCGAGAAGTATTCTCTCATCTGACCGACGCCGTCGCGATGCTCCCCAGCACTTTCTCGCAATTCTCCTCCTCGTCCACTAAACACTGAAACCGATACCGCGACTCCTCCGGCACTAAATCCGCCACGCGCAACATCTCAAACGAAGGCGCTCTTCGCCAAATATCTCTCGCCCAGGTGTCTTTCTTTTCGTTCGATTCGATGTTTTTGGCTTTTAAAGTTTTCCAGAATTCGCCGTGCGCGTCGACGACGCAGCTGGTTGGACCTCTGGCTACGGTTATCCAGTGCGTTTCGTCGTCGGGGACGTCGTAGACGTCTTTGAGAGGAGGAAACGGGTGCAAGTAGAAGCTCCAATTTTCGTCGCGTTGGCCGTTTTCGTTTACGCCGTCGACGGAGATTGTGGCGGTCCAAGCGCCGCCGCTAAAGACTTTTTCATTGTCGTTATTGATGGTTTGTTCCGTATTATTTACTTTATCCTTGTCATCGTTGTCGTCATCGGTGTCGGCGTGCGCCACCGCGTTCACCTCTTGCGAAATCGTAAACGCGGCGGAGGCAAACTGCGCTCCTAACCCGGTCCCCATGCACTTTGACCACGCCTCTTTTAACGACCAAATCTGTCTAAACCTCGACAGTTGACTAGATAATCCGTTTTGTTTCAAAATTTGCGTTTTCTCGCTCGGGTGTAACGTCGTGTCGAACGTCTCGAAAATTTCCTCGATGGCGGAAACCGACCTATCCCCTAGACGAAGTTGGTCCGGCGCGGCGACGTCGACGCCGCAAATCGCGTACGGTTCCGAAACCAACGCGACGTATTTCCCTTCGTGACTGACGTTAAAGTTAAAGTTTGGCGCGTTCGCGATGCCTATTCTCCCGCCGTCTTTCGTTATTGCGTGACCGTTACTACCGTTATTGCTACTACTACTATAACTCCTACTACCATTTTTGAGACCGCCGCCTCCGCCGCTCGCGTCTCCGTTCGCTCTCGCCACTTCGTGCACGTTCTTAAAAAACGGTTTCCTCCCTTTCGTCCTCCCGATGATAACCTCCTCAAACTTGCACTCGCTCGCTTTCGCGCACGCCGCTCTCGTCATCAACCTCGACACCAGCGCTCTCTTCTTATCCGCGAAATGGTAATACTTCAACACTTGCTCGCGTTCGTCCTCCTGCTGAATCAAGTTCAATAAAAATTGAAACTCTCTCCCTTCGTGTTCTTCGATCGGGTGCCACTGTTCGATGTCCACGACCCATCGGAACGTGCACCGGTGCGGTGAAGCAGACGTCGTCGTCGCGCGCTTTCGCTCGTCTCTCGGCTGCGCGCGCGTCAGCGGCGCTCCGTTTTCTCCGTTCATGAATGTTGTTTTTTTATTTTACAACTACTTTATTAAATGCGTTACGCGTGTAAATATCTCTCCGTGTCTGTTTCTCTGCTGCTCTCTTGGCTGGGGTGGCGTTGCTTTTACAAACAGAGAGAGCGAGAGAGGAAGAAGAACGACGAAAACGAAGTTTTTCTCTCTCTTCCGCCGTTTTCTTTTTTCGTCGTCGCTCGTCGTCGCTCGTCGCCCGTCGGCGTGTTTGGTGTGCGGTATGTAACGTCTGCGTGGTGGTTCTTTTCATTTGTTGAAAGAAATTGTTTAGGGTTTTGAAAATTTGTACGTAATCCAACTTGAAAGAAAAATCCGGACAGAGAGAGAGAGAGAGAGAGGCCCACGCGAGCGGATACACACTTACACACAAACGTATAAAAAAAAACGACGACATGGATGATCTTCTGAGCGGTCTCGGAAAAGCGAGCGGCGTGATGTTTGGTTCTTCTTCTCGCGCGGCCACCGCCGCTGAAAAAGCGAAAGAGAGGGAGGAAAAGCTGATGGAGATGGAGACGGATTTGAACGTGATTTTGCAAAAGAAGAAGGACGACGGGGATGGATCTTCTTCCTCTTCTGCGATCGGTAGCGGTGGCAGCAGCAACGTTGGATTGTTGGCGCTGATCGCTTGCGCTGGGTTAGCCGCGTGGTTTTTGTTGATGAAGTTACCGCAATCGATGCCGAGTCCAGCGGCGCAGGCGCAGATGATGATGCAGCGAGAAGGTGGTGATGGGTTTGGCGACGCAGCGGGAGCGGTGGACGAGTTGGAACCGACGAGGACGTCTTTTAGCGGCGAAGAGAGCGATGGAGGGGAGAGTAGTTTTGGAGATGGAAACGAAGGTGGCGCGAACGATGACGGTGGTGATTTTGAGGACGATTACAGGGATTTTAGACCGGTGTCTCGATACCAAGGCGATGACTTTGGCGACGACTACTCGTACGACGATTACGACGGCGACGAAGGCGTCGATAGCGAGACGACGTCAACGTCTGGGACGAAAGAGGAAATACAAATGGACGCCGCGGAACAATGGTTAGGAGAACATCACAACAAATTTTTCAAAAATGTGGTGAAAGAGCTATCCATGGACGAAGACGGATGGGAACGGGCGGCGAAGAAACAGTTTGTCATGCGCAAAGAAATCATCAAAGACGCTGCGAACATGAGGAAGATGGAAGGGTACCGATCCATGATCGTGTTGGCGTTAGAAGTCGCCACGGCGATTGGGGCTTTAGTTTCCTTTAAAAATTGGGTCGAGAGTGATATTTACATGAGGGACGTGATCGATTTGCGACAAATCGTCCCGAAGATTCCGGATAAGTCGAACTTGTTGCCGGTCAGAGAGAGGCCTTCCAGGCCGTCGGCGGAGTTGGTCAAAAAGGACATCTCCAAATTGACCACGGAGGAATTGAAAGCACAGTTAGCGTTGCTCAGAGAGCAAAAGAGTTAAATCACAGTAGCACTATATATTTGTATTAAAGAATCATCATCACGAAAAGATTGAACGTATTAAGAGATGTCACATCACCAAAGAAGAGAGCACAGACACACACAAAAAAAAAGACGTTTCTTCGGAGAAAACAAAAAGAAAGCACACAAACAAAACATGCGCGCAGAAGACGCCGCGCTCACCACGCCACCACGTCAACACGGACCACCACACTCGCCACGACCGCATCTTCCCTCTCCTTCGAACGAAGAACGAAACCAGTGGATGCGGCGTCAGCGAGAGCGCGGAGACCACCTTCCTCCTCCTCTTTTCTTTCCAACATCGAGAATAAAAAATACGAAAAGAAGAGAAAGAAAACTCCTGATCTGCGGCATGTTTGCTTTCGTGTTTGGCGTGTATTTTTACGTGATGGTGAATAAACTGAGCGATTTGTTCTTGTATATGAACTGGACGAGGTCTGTCGTTGACGATGCGAATCAAAACATAGCCAATTCGGCGCGGCGAATGATGCTCTTACTGAAGATCTAAAATACTATCGCGTCAAGTGCCTTTCGGCCTCGTCGGCGAGAAGATGTGCTCCGGCGGCAAGTGTTGACTGCTGCTATTCGACCATCCGTTCAGGCACGGAAATGTCGTCGTTGATTCCGTGAAAAAAGCCATCTGATGCGCCAAAGATTCGTTGATTTTATTGCGCAGTTTGATGGTTTCGTTGCCGCGGGCTCTTTTTCGGTTTTGGTAAAAGTCGTGTTCGTTCTCTTCGCCGACGTAGCGAGATTTATCGCGAAGCGCTTCGAGAGTCTGGTCGACCGAGGAAAGCTGCGCGTCGATTTCGGAGGCGATACCGACGTGGTTGATGTCATAGAGCATTTCGTTATCCGCTACCGTTGTTTCGCAAATAGTCAATCTGTATTATGTTCAATATTTAGGAAAAAAAGGAGAGAGAAAGAAAGTTGTCAGTTGCTTTGTATAAAGTCAGTATTTTTGAGTAAGGTTCTCGCGTAAAAGTAGACTCACGTGGTGGCATGTTTCGTGTTCGAATTGGTGTGCGTGTGCGTGTGGCGTCGCGCTAACCTTGACGTCAACGCGCTCGGTTCTACGGTGTTATGTATCTCCGGCATCACGCAGTGTCTTTCGACTTCTGCGCGAGTCATTTACTTTTTTTCAAAAGAGCCGAAATTTTGGAGCGTGTTGACTTTGATGTGCGTTGACCTCTTCGCTGCGAGAGAATTAATTTTTGCGCGTAACTAACAATACAAAATGCTATTAAAAATAATCATATCTCGTCGTTCAATATCGCCTGTCTGTGTTTCTCCATCGTGCGTCCCATGAAATGCAAATTGTGCTCCGTTGCGAGACTCCACGCCATTGGTTCGTTTGCTCTGTCCAGATGCGCCAAATACGAGAGCGAGTGTTTCCTGCACAGCAAACACTGACACTCGTCGTCGCCATTACTACTTCCTAATATTTCAGCTGGTTTGCCAAAATGCTCTCTAAATTCTGATTTTCTATAATTTATTGGCCCATTTTCGGATAAAAGCGTTCCGTGTCGAGCGATTTGAGTCGGATACGCGCTATCGAACGAATCGATGCCCATGCGCACTCCGTGCGCAATAGACGGTAAATCTCCAATGCCAAGTAAATGATTCGGTTTATCCCTCGGAAGTATTGGCATCAAAAATTCCAAAAGTTGTTTCAGCTCTTCCCTGTTCTTCCCTAAGGACCCACCAATAGCGTATCCGTCAAACGGCAAGCTCGTCAAATATTCGACGCTTTTTTTTCTTAATCTCTCATCTACACCACCGTGAATTATAGCATACATCGCTTGTTCTTTCACGTTCTTCAAGTGCTCGCGTAAACTTCGCGTCTCCCATCTGTGCGACCTGTCGACCGACTCCGATAGTTCTTGCAAACTGATATCATACTTCGTAAGCTCGTCCAACGGAAGTATAATGTCGCATCCGATGTTCTTTTGCGCTTGAACGCTCGATTCTGGCGTTAACTTTAACGTCGTGCCGTCGCGGTACGAACGAAACGTCACGCCGTCCTCCTCAACTTTTTCTAACAAATTCTGTTGCTTGTGTTTAGTCACACCACGACTCTTCAGCTCCTTCGTACCTGTGCCGCCGTGGTTGCGTTCACCCTTGTCGTCGTTGCTCTTCTTACCATTAGGGGATTTGTTTTCCAGCTCGTCCGCATCTAAACCCAACGAAAACACCTGAAACCCGCCGCTGTCACTAATTGTTGGCCGGTTTCTCCCTATAAACTCGTGTATCCCGCCAGCTTTGCGCAAATGTTCGTGTCCGGGTTGCAACAGTAAGTGGTAGGTATTCGCAAACATCAAGTCCAAATTGGCGTCGTCCAAAACCGAGTGCGGCACCGCTTTCAACGCGCCTTGCGTGCCGACCGCGACAAAGGCCGGGGTTTTTATCGTCCCGTGAGGCGTCGTTATTTGGCACACTCTCGCCAGAGAGCGTTTCGATTGGTGCAGGACTTCGAACGCGAAGAAAGGTTTCGGGGCGTACGCGGGGAAGTCGGCGCCGTCGTCGTCTCGAGTCGCCAACGCTCGGCAGCGAAGAAGAATACCATCGCGACGACGAGGACGAGGACGACATCTATTCGCGAAGAAGAAAACGGAAGAAGAGGAAGAAGAAGAGGCGACGGCTCTTTTGGTCAGACGAACCGTCGTCGTCGTCGTCGTCGTTGTTCTCGTCGCGGTGATTTTCGCTGCTGTTGCCCACAGCGCGAAGCGCATTTTCGGGAAAAAGAAAAGAGTGAACGAGAGCAAAAAGTGAAGAAAGCAAAAAAATTCAAAAAATTTTCTTCGCTCTCTCGAACTTTTTTCAAAGAGAGAGAGAAAAGAGACATTTTTGCAAAACTCTTCTTCACAATAAAAAAAAAACGCGCACTCTCGCACACGCAAGAGAGCGCACACGGCAAGAGAGCGTCTCGAGCGAAGAAGAAGAAGAAGAAGAAGAAGGGGTCGTTGTTGTTTTTGGCCACTCTCTCGTCGCGCGGATTAAAATTTATCGCGTGACAGATAATTTTTCCTTTCCTGTGCGAAAAGAAAAAAAAAAAAAGACTCGCACCATGAGCGCCATGATGGAACGAAACCAAAACGTGCAACAGAACCAGCAACAAACGGTTCAGGACGTGTTCACGAAAGATAAGATAATGCCTCACTGCACGAAAATTGAGGAGTTACTGGTGAGATGATGCGATAGGTTTAGATCTCTCTTTCTCTCTTTTGTGTTTATCAGATTTGGATTCGTCGTCACCAAGGGGGGGGGGGAATTTTTTGAAACGATTGGAAGGGGGGGAGAAGCTCCAGAGGGTGCACACATTTTTGCGCCGCGCGAAAGAAATATATTATTTCTTCTTTTCTTCTTCTTCTCGTGTTTACATCTT
>Ga0181598_1002409_pt1 | contig 17048 bp, 19 predicted proteins | sample 041ome_4_FD_153295 | JGI IMG/M metagenome (GOLD analysis project Ga0181598, IMG submission 153295) | Coastal salt marsh microbial communities from the Groves Creek Marsh, Skidaway Island, Georgia - 041404US metaG (spades assembly) | ecosystem: Environmental > Aquatic > Marine > Intertidal zone >... | reverse complement strand
ACACCCAGGAAATTGGAGTAAATCTGAAATAAGATATCAAGCTCGGAAAATAGCCACAGCAAAATTAAATAATAATGGATTTAATTGTATAGCAGCTCAAGTAATTGTTTTACCTAAAGACTGGAGACATACACCATCTTTAATACATGAAATTAAAAAACAGCTTTCTAATGAGAAAGACCGGTTAGCGTATTATCCAAATAGTATTGAAACACTTACAACATTAAAGTCTGATAATAAATTCACACAAGTAAATGATCTGACTTGCGCAACACCACATTTAACGAAAGATTTAGAACTTAACGATTACTTTGAAAATAATGAAGTCTGGTCTTCCACACTATTTTTTAAAGAAATTGAATACGAAGACGAAACAGATTTCTCTAATAAAGCTATAAGTTATGTCTCCAATGATCTGTGGGGCAACCTCGGTGTTGCTGTTCTTATTAAAAACTATTCATCCAAAAAAAATGAACATATTCTCAATAATTATGTAGAAAATTTAAATTATGGAACAGTAGCAATTAACGAATGGCCAGCGCTTGGATTTATTATTCCTACAATGCCTTGGGGTGGTTTTCCTGGGAATAAAGACTCAAATATTCAAAGTGGGCAAGGTTATGTACATAATGCATTTTTCTTTGAATCCCCACAAAAGGGAGTGCTTTATTCAAAATTTAAGTTACCGTTTATTGATCCTGTTTGGTTTACTTCAAACAAGAAGGGTAGCCGGGTTTTTAAGAATCTCACTTACTATCAAATTGATAATTCTAAAAGAAACCTTATAAAGTTAATTTTTTCAGCACTAATATAGCAATATGAAAAAGTTTTCTTTACTTGCACTATCTATAATTTTAATTGGATGCTCTTCAACAAGTGAAGTAGCGGATGTTGACACCAATAATCCTCCAACAACAATAGCTGACAATCAAACAACTACTACATCTCAAAACTCAACAGATAAACCTGTAGAAGTAGTGGAAGAGTATGTTTTTGATATAGAAAGAATGTCAGCACTTACTGGATTAGAAATAGCCCCAGAATTGTGGTTAAAAAGACCAAGAAGGGTCCTAGCTTTTAAGGTTGATAATAATATTAATGCAAGGCCCCAGTCAGGACTACAAGAAGCTGATGCAATATTTGAGATTCTCGTAGAAGGTGGAATGACAAGATTTCTAGCCTTTTTCCTTGATAAATCATCAAGTTATTTAGGACCTATACGTTCTGCTAGACCTACTGACCCAACAGTCATCAGGCCACTTGGAGGTACTCTTATTGTTTCTGGAGCTACTGGTGGATTAATTCCAACCATTAGAGAATCTGGTGTACCGGTTTTGGAAGAAACTTCAGCCCCAGCTATGTTTAGAATTTCAAATAGAAATGCACCGCATAACCTGTATGCAGATACTGAACTTGTTAGGGGTGTTATAAATGATAAAGGATATTATTTCTTGCAGCCAGGGCCTGAACCTCTGTATGAATTTGGTAAAGATCAAACTAATTGGGAAGAAGGAGCAGCAAGGGTAACTGTAAAATATAGCGAATTTTCAACAGTTATTTGGAAATTAGGAGATAGTGGCTATGAAAGATTTATTATTGATGGATATTCACAAAATAAGGAAGCAGTAGCTCATAATTTTATAACTCAAGATGGAAATTATACAGATATTTTAAAGACAGAGACAATAGTTGTTATCCAAGGTCCTCTTTACAATGATGAAAACACAACTCTTCCAAGCATACTAACTGTTGGTGTTGGGCCAGTTACAATTTTTAATAATGGTAATTTAATCGAAGGAACATGGAGAAGAAACGATATAAAAGAACCGTTTACCTTTACAGATTCAAATCAAGAACCAATAAAAGTGCCACCGAGTTCACAGTGGGTACATATAGTTCCTACTTCAGGAGAAATTACTTGGAACAATAGTTAATTGTTTCAATCATTAATATTATCTCTTTTATTACTTAGTTCTCAACCTGCTGCTGATTATTCATGTGTAGATGAATATGCAAACCATCCTGTAAGAAATCAATTTATGTTACAGATCGTCCTGAAGTCATACAATTATTACACAGGAGAAATTGATGGTGAGATAGGACCGCTTTCCATCAATGCCCTTAAAGACTTTCAACGTAGTAATAATGCTGGAGTGGACGGAATTTTAGGACCAGAAACTTGCTACAAATTACTTAACAAATCCACATTAGTAAAAAAAGAAAAAAGCATAGTTGAGTTAAAAAATATAGAAAATGCAGATTTATTTTCTCAGGAAATAAATGATGCTCAAATTATATTGAAACAACTTGGACTTTATACAAGCAGCATAGATGGTATAAATGGTCCAGGTACTAAACGTGCTGTTAAAGAATTTCAATCAAAAGCTGGTCTTTCTCCCGATGGAGTTATTGGACCACAAACACTAGTAGCTCTATCTAAAGGTGAAAACGCATACACAACTGAGAATATTGTTGCTGACTCGAAAGTAGATACAATTGAAGTATCGACACCAAATTCATCAAGTTCAGCTATCGATTTAAGAAACTATAATCCCAATACTACGTGTGCTGATGGTTATGTAAATAGCAGTGATGTATGGGTTCCAGATCCGTGTTTTTATCCAGTTTTTGTTTATCGATTTGGAGAGATAGCTCAAGTTAATTCACAAAATGAATTAGATTCGTATTTAGATGCTAGGTGGTCTTTAACTAAAGAAAAAACATACTCATCTATAGGCCCAGTAAATACACAAAACTATACACCTGGAGTAAATTCACCAGTTAATGGTTTACCTATGGCACCTGGTTCAAATAATTCGATTGTTATTGGAATAAAAAATGACAATAATGTTAGAGCTAGACCTCAATCAGGTCCTCAAAATGCAGATGCTGTAGTTGAAGTTCTTGTAGAAGGTGGTATGACAAGGTTTATCAATATTTTCTACCAAAGTGATACTACTTATCATGGACCAATAAGATCTGCTAGACCTACAGACCCTACAGTGCTAAGACCCCTTGGTGGAGTTCTCGTTGCCAGCGGGGCAACAGGAGGTTTGATTCCTGAAATAGTTGATATTGGTGTTCCTGTAATAACAGACACAAGACCGGAGTATTTTAGAATTTCAGATAGAAAAGCTCCCCATAATCTTTATGCAGATACAGAAAAACTAAAAAAACTTGCAGTTAGAAGAGGGTACGTGAAGGATACGAACCCACAACCATTATTTGCTTGGGGTGAACCTTCTCTAACTAGTTGGTCTAATAACTCCTACCTAACGTTGGCGTTTTCTTCACAAACTAGAACTACGTGGACTTGGAATGGATCGAATTATGTTAGAACTTACTATGACGCATACAAAGGTAGTTCTGAAGGCAATATTCACAATTGGGTAGATTCAAATGGTAATCAAGGCCAAATATCTACAACTACAGTAATTGCTTTATTTTGTGAGCCTTATATTCATCCATTGCAATTACCATCTGTAAAAACTGTTGGTAACGGTAGAGCAATCATTCTACATCAAGGAAAATTACTCGATGCATTTTGGAAAAGAGGATCCAATCTTGATCCTTTTCATATTGTAGATGTAAATGGTAACGAATTATTTATTCCTAAAGGAAAAGTCTGGATATCTCTTGTTCCAGATACAAAAAATCCTAGTTTTGGTTAAATAACTTTACTTTTTGATAAAGGCCGTGGTAATCTTATAGTGCGTTTCAATTAAGTGTGATACGCAGCCCTGTTGGGAAGCCCTCTTCATTGGGGGCTTCCGTATTTTAGAGCTTCTCTTTAAGTATCTCCACTGTATTTCCCCATGTTATATCTGCTATATAAGCTATCAAATAGGAACAACCATGGGATTCGAATTCATCTAGTTTTTCAAAAACTTCATTTTTAAGACCAACAAGCGGTTTATTGAGATACATTTCAGCAGGAATGGACGTCATTTCAGAGATTTTATTTAATTTACTATCTAAGTCAGCTTGGTTTTCTCCAATAATTACATTTGTGTGTAATGTTCTTCCAATTTCGTCATAGGTTCGATTCTGATCCTCACAATGTTGTTTTAGGATATTTGATTTATGTTTAAACCCCTCAATGTCGACATCCCAATTGCCGTAATCTCCATATTTAGCAAGAAGTTTTAAAGTTACTTTTTCACCTCCGCCGCATACCCATAAGGGGGGATGTGGTTTTTGGAGTGGTTTTGGTTGATTAATAGCATTATTAATTTCATAGTATTCACCTTTAAAGGTTGCTTCGTCTTCTGTAGTCATTTTTTTATAAATAATTAGAGATTCTTCTAACATTTTTAGTCGTGTGCCAGCAGATGGATATTCATAACCGTAGGCGTTATATTCTTGATCATACCAACCAGCACCAATAGCGTATTCAAGTCTTCCCCCTGACATAACATCTATGTTTGAAGCAACTTTAGTTAAATAAGCAGGATTTCTGTATGAATTACATGTGCACATTTGCCCCAAACGGACCTTAGAAGTAGTTTGTGATAAGGCAGCCATTAAAGACCAACATTCATAAGTTGGATCTTGAGTCGGAGTAGGCACTGTATGGAAGTGATCATATACCCATATAGATTCGTACCCGAGTTCTTCAATCTTGGAAGCAGATGAAAGAATTACTTCCCACTGGTCTTCAGTAGGGATATCAGATAAATCCATCCTCCAACCTTGGGGTACAAATGCTCCTATTTTCATATTATGATTATAGAGAGTTATTATTTCTGCGTCTTAATATTGAAAGTAGCCTATTCATGTCTTCGTAATCATTTTTATTCTTTATAAGTTTTAATGTATATGAAAAAAGAAAAATTAAAAAAATAATACTTAATGAAGAAGTTGATAGTGTCACTAATGCTTGATTTACACAGATAGATCTGTTCATGCTGAGGTTTTTGCTAGTAGTAAAATCTACATTATTAGTTAATAAATCATATATTGTGCCACATTCAATTGTAAATTTCTTAAAACTGTAAAGGGAAACAGTGTTGAATTCAACTTGAACAATAGCAAAAACATTATAAATGGATATACCTATTAAAAAAGCAATAAACCATAAAGTATATTTTGATTTAAACATATCTTATATAAACTTTACCCTGTGGAAAAAATAACAATAGTTCAAGATCAGTTAAAGCGAATGCGTCAGATGAACAGGTACTACCATCATCAGTTTTTAATTGACGTGAGGCTTTTATTAGCTATTTCAGTACTGTTGTTAATTGTTGAAAATTCTATAAAATATTATTTAATCCCTTTTGTTAGTTTATTTGGCGCTGTCTTGTTAGCTTTCCATGCTCATTATTTAATATTTTCTCGGAATTTTAGTGACTATCTAGAAAAACAAATAAATACTATTGCAGGAGAAGAGTTGCTTATTGCTCATAAACTCGAAAATAACTATTTTTTTCCTATACAAGATAAAAAAATTGTTGTTGCTGCGCTGGGTAAAAGTTTTACTTGGTTTGGCTTTGTAACATTGTTTATTACAACGTATGGAATTGGATTTTTCATCTATGGTTTTATGAACATAGATTATTCACAATCAACTACCTACACACTTGTATTACTAATTTCTAGTTTAATTACACTACTAGTTGGATACTGGTGGTTTGTTTACGGTGAAGGTGAAAAACGTCTAAGGAGGATTTATGAACAATAAAGATATGATTCAATTTGTAGATGGTACATTCGATTCTCTATATGGGCATAAAGTAATTGATATAAAAGAAAAATATATAAAAACAGAATTAACAATAAAATCTGACCACCATCAACCAATGGGCCTTGTGCATGGTGGTGTTTATTCGTCAATGGCCGAAGCTGCAATATCTTATGGTGCTAATTTCTCCCAAGAAGGTGTTTGGGTTGGAGTTAATAACAATACAGATTTCATCAAATCTTCTCAACAAGGAAAACTTGTATGTGAAGCAGAACCAATAAAGATGGGTAAACGATCTCAACTATGGGAAGCAAAGATATACAATGGTGAAAACATATGTGCAATATCTAAAGTGAGGTTGAGTAATTTAAATGCTTAAGAATAAATTCATATTGTTGTTTATGTTTATTGTCATTACAGCATGCGCAGAGCCTGAAGTAATCGATAATAATGAAGAAGTAGTAGAAAACGAAACAGGAGACCAAATAATGAGTAGTGATAAAGTATATTCTTCAATGCCAGAAATGGAAATTGATACAACTAAAACATATTCTGCAGTCATTTCAACAAACAAAGGAGATATGACAGTTGAGTTTTTTAGCGACACAGCGCCAATAACAGTAAATAATTTTATTTCATTATCAAATGATGGATACTATGACAATATAATTTTTCATCGAGTAATTTCAGGTTTCATGATTCAAGGTGGAGATCCAAGTGGAACAGGACATGGCGATTATGGAAAATACCCAGGATATACATTCGAGGATGAACTAAATAACCAACAACCATATGAAAAAGGAATATTAGCTATGGCTAATGCTGGTCCAAATACTAATGGAAGCCAATTCTTCATAATGCATGTGGATTATCCACTACCTTATCAATATACAATCTTTGGTAAAGTTACAGATGGTTTAGATGTAATTGACAATATTGCATCTGTCCAAACTGGTGAAGGGGATAAACCTGTTGAAGATGTAACTATATTAAGTGTGACTGTTTCAAGTAATTAATAGTTTTGACACTTAAAGTTCCACCAGGTACTCCTTGGGATGAACTCTTTAAATATTTATTACTAAAACATTCTTTAATTAGATTTTTTATGTAACTTTGTTTATAACCAGTAAGATCAGATAACACAGCAGTTATATTTGTTTCATAAGATAAACAAATTGATACATATAAATAGGAAAAATAGGAAAGAAATTTACCTCTAGGTAAAGTTTTATTTGTTTTATGTAGCTGTCTAATTATTTTTTTTACATTTTCATCAGTTGAATAAACAAAACCTAACTTCTTGGTTGCTGATGTTTTGTCTAGATTAATAAAGGAGTTTATTAAATTAATAGATCTTTTATTTAATGTATGCATGTTAAGATTACGAAGTTCTGTAGAGGTAAGTGATATTGGCTTATTTTTTTTGTTTTCGATCGTAAATTTCTTCATAATCAATTGATATTGATTTAATTGTATATACTCACAATGAACAAGGTGACCTTTAAGTATGTCTGAAAAAAAGATATCAATACTTTCTTTGTTTAGTAATATATTTACTTTTTTAACCACAATCTATTAAAACACATATTAAGTATGTTTTTTGTAGTAGAAAATAATAGTTCACAAGTATCACTAATATTAAAGCAAATGAATATTGAAATCACTTTACCTGATGGGACAATTAAAGAGTACAACAGTCCAGTTACTGGTTTTCAAGTTGCTCAAGATATTGGTTCAAGACTGGCAAAAGACGCTGTGTGTGTTGAAATAAATAAAGAGCTTTTCGACACAAGTTTTGTTATTGAAAACAGTACTAGTATAAAAATAATAACTACTAAAGATATCCAAGCCCTGCCAATATTAAGGCATTCTTCAGCCCATCTTTTAGCTCAAGCAGTTTTAAATTTATATCCAGGAACAGAATACGGGGTTGGACCTGACATCGAAGATGGTTTTTATTATGATTTCTTATTTGAAAAAACAATTAGTGAAGATGACCTTATTGAAATAGAAAATGAGATGAAAAAATTATCACATGAATCGCAAGCATTTACAAAAAGCTATATCTCCAAAGAAGAGGCAAAAGAAGCATTTATTAATCAGTCATTTAAGCAAGAACTTATTGATTCTGCGGATTCCAATGAAGGTGTTGAAAATTCTCAAGTTTCTTTATACACAAATAATAATTTTGTTGATTTATGTCGAGGACCCCATGTGCCGAATACAAGTTTTATTAAGCATTTTAAACTTACTCGATTGGGTGGTGCTTACTGGAGGGGAGACGAATCCAACAAACAATTACAAAGAATATATGGTACAAGCTGGTTTTCTAAGAATGATTTAAATCAATACCTCAACAGAAGATTGGAAGCAGAAAAAAGAGACCATCGTAAAATTGGTAGAGAGTTAAATTTATTTACATCAGCTGATGAACTAGGTCCTGGACAATTCTTATGGAAACCAAATGGGGCTTTACTCAGAAATACAATAGAATCATACTCAAAAAAAGCGCATATCAATAATGGTTATCAATTTGTTAGTACTCCTCATATTGGCCGATCAATATTATGGGAAACATCTGGGCATCTAGATCACTATCAGGATGGCATGTACCCACCACTTCAAAGTAAAGATAATGATGATGACTATTATTTAAAACCAATGAACTGTCCATTCCATATTTTGATATTCAAAAGTGATTTAAGGTCATATAGAGAACTACCATTAAGATTTTTCGAACTTGGATCAGTGTATCGCTTTGAGAAAACAGGCGTACTACATGGCTTATTGCGTGCACGTGGTTTCACCCAAGACGATGCTCATATATTTTGTACATTTGATCAGATAGGCAATGAAGTAAACAATCTATTAAGATTTTCCATTGCATTATTAAAATCTTTTGGCTTTACAGAAATAGAAGCAGATTTGTCAACTAAACCGCCAAAAGCTATTGGAACGGAGCATGATTGGGAAATAGCAACAGACTCACTAGAGAAAGCACTTACTGATGAAGATATTGATTTTGTTACAGCAGAAGGTGAGGGAGCTTTTTATGGTCCAAAAATAGATTTACATGTAAAGGATGCCATTGGTAGAAGGTGGCAATTATCCACCATACAAATAGATTTTGCTCAACCTACCAACTTTAATTTGGAATATGTTAGTTCTGAAAATAAAAAAGATAAACCAGTAATGATACACAGAGCTCTTTTGGGGTCTATAGAAAGATTTACAGGAATACTTATTGAGCACTATGAAGGGAATTTCCCAGAATGGCTTGCACCAACCCAATTAAAAATTGTAACAATTGGAAAAATTGATGATTATTTAACAAAAGTTATTTCAAAACTTGAGAATGTAAGATATGAAATAGATGATAGGAATATCAGATTAGGTGAAAAACTACATGAAGCTAAAAAAATGAAAATTCCTTTAACACTCATTATTGGTGAAAAAGATGTCCAAAACAATACTGGATCATTAAATTTTATTTCTGGAGAGTCATTAGATAATGAAGACTTAGATAAAGTTGTTAAAAAAATTAATAAACTAACAGAAGAACCAAGGTTCACCTTCTAATGGTTGACGGTATAGATATTTCTCGTGAAGATGCTGAGAAGCAGATTGTTCCAGACGATCTTAATTCTTTAGCTGTAGGTAGCTACATTATTCCTAATCCGAACAGAAGGAGAACCTACGGCTATTTGTTAATCTTTACTTCAATATCTTCTTATGTATTATTTGATTTAACTAACTGGTTAAGTGTTTTATATGGCTCCTTACTTGTATTTTTGTTTGGTATATTTGTATTACTTATTGACAATGCTGTCAACATAAAACAATCAGACGTAATAAGTCACATCATGAAACACGTGCCTCACTCTATTGGGTATTACTCAATCGCTTTGACATTTTCATTTTTTAAACAAATAAGATTTTTAAAACCAATATGGACCGTTATAGTATATGATCATGAAAATCCACCAAAACAGAAAACTATTGTTGAAATAGATGCAGCTAATGGTGATTTAGTCTCTGAAACATACACAGAGTCAATCAAAAATGCTTGAAAAATACTTCAAAAATGCATCTGAAAAATTTGCAAAACCGTTTATCAAAATTTGTATAAGTCTAAAAATTCAACCAAATACCTTATCAATTATTGGTATTTTTGTTGTTATAGTTGGGTCCATTTATTTCCTCACTGAAAATAAGAATATTGGCATAATTTTAATTTTTCTAGGAAGCGCAGTTGACGGACTTGATGGACCTTTAGCAAGAAACCTGAATAAAACATCTGATAAAGGTGCAGTTCTAGACTCAACAATAGATCGAATTGGTGAATTATTCATTTGGGCTGTTATTGGAATTAAGTTTACTCATTCAAACATTGAATTATTTACTATTTTTTCAATACTTACATCATCTGGCTTGATTCCATATATAAGAGCAAAATCAGAAGTCCATAATATTGATAATAAAGTTGGTTTAGCTGCTCGTCCTGAAAGAGTACTCTTCGCTGTCTTCTTTATGTATTTTGAATTTTCATTTATCTATGTATATATATTTGCTGCTATTACTTGGATTACAGTATTTCAAAGATTTTATCGACTTTATACAAAACTATGATTAATTACTTACAATTTCAAATAATAAAAATTTCACACATGTTAGTAAAGAGATTCAATTTAAGAATGTTGCTTTTGCTTTCATACGTGATTGGTCCCATATATTATATTTTTTCTTTAAGAAATACTATAAATCTATATAAAAGAGTTGATAGATTTAAACAAAATAATAATCTCAAATATAGCCCGCTGAAAGTAAAAGTGAATTATGTTAAGTATTGGTTTGAAACTCTATGGTTAACTAAATCAAATTTTGTAAATAAAATATCTGAAAACTTAACTATTGTTAATGAAGATTATATTAAAAATCTTAAAAAAAATGATCAAGGATTTATCTTCGCATTACCTCACCTCGGTAATTGGGAAATGGCTATCCCTGCAGGCAAAGAATTAAATTTAAATCTTTTAGCAGTTGCTGAACCATTAGAAAATACAAATGTTTTAAATTGGTTTAAAAACTTGAGAGAAGAACTTGGTTGTGAAATCATCATTGGAGGAAAAGGTCAAAATACGTTCAATACACTTAAAGAGAAAATTAATCAGGGATACCATGTTTGTTTGTTATCAGAAAGAAGTATTAACAAAAGTGGTGTTGGTACTGAATTTTTTGGCGAAATAGCTGCATTCCCTAAGGGACCTGTTGCATTAGCACTTTCAACCGGAGTACCTATTGTTCCTGCAACGTTTTTAAAAATTAACAATAAATACACACTAGTTTTTGAAACACCATTCTATGTACCTCATTTTGAGAATGAAGCACAAAGTATACAGCAAGGTTTAAAAGTATTAGCAAAAGCTTTTGAAAAATTAATCTCTTTGGACATAAACCAATGGCATTCAATTCAGCCAGTTTGGACAAATGAGTACTAAAGTCTTATTAATTTCACCCTATGGAATGAACTATTATGGTGGCGTTCAACACCAATTGAAAATATTGAAAAAAGAACTTAAAAATACTGGTTTAGATATAAAAATTCTTAGTCCAGATTCAAAAGATTTCAATATTGGAAAACCTATGAGCATACCCTTTAATGGTTCAAAAGCATCTACAAATCTTCTGCCCAACAGACTGGTAGTAAAAGAAGCCCTTGAGTGGGCTGATATACTTCATGTACATGAGCCATTTATACCAATATTTTTTTGGAAAATACCGATTAATAAGAATACAATTATTACACATCATGCTGACTTATCGAAATTTTTTACTTTTTTACAAAATAAATTAATTCATAAGGAGAGAAATGCTTTTGCCGTTACAGCAGTTAGTAAGGTTGCATCTACCGGATTACCAAACGATTTAACTCTTAAAATTATTCCAAACACTATAAAAGTAAAAAAATCAAATCTAAATAACATGAACAACTTTTCTTTTTTATTTATTGGTAGAGATGAGAAACGAAAGAATTTTAAATTATTTAAAAAATTGGCAGCCAGGATGAATAGCTTTCAGTACAACTTTACAGCTATTACGAATCATAATAAAAAATCACCAGGTATCACTATTTATGACAACCCTGATGAAAACCTAAAAAAAAGTATATTTTCTCAATGCAATATATATCTAGCAGTCAATACCCATGGTGAAAGTTTTGGAATAACGCTTATCGAAGCAATAACAGAAGGTTGCTTGGTTGTTTGCAGTGATATCAAAGCATTTAAAGACGTACTAGGACCTACAGGTATTTATTTTGAAAATAATTCAATTGATTCCCTTCTTGATACTGTTGAAAAACTAAAAGTACTTGATTTAAATAATGAGCATCAAAAGCAATTACAGTATGTTCAAAAATACAATACTACAAAAGTAATCACTGCTTGGATTTCACTCTACTCTCAAATATAGTTAAAATTATATTTATGAAAATAGAATCAACTTTTAAAGTAAAAAAAGGTTTAGCTGAAATGCTTAAAGGCGGAGTAATCATGGACGTCGTAAATGCAGAGCAAGCTAAAATCGCAGAAAAATCTGGAGCAGTAGCAGTTATGGCCCTTGAAAGAATTCCTGCTGACATAAGAGCGGAAGGCGGAGTTTCAAGAATGTCTTCTGTAGAAGTTATTCAAGAAGTAATGGATACAGTTTCTATTCCGGTAATGGCTAAAGCAAGAATTGGCCACTTCGTTGAAGCCCAAATGCTTGAAGAACTTGGTATCGACTTTATTGATGAAAGTGAAGTACTTACACCTGCTGATGATGTTAATCACATAAGCAAACATGAAATCAAAACCCCTTTCGTAAATGGTGCAACGAATATTGGAGAAGCTTGCAGACGTATTGGTGAAGGAGCTGCAATGATAAGAACAAAGGGAGAAGCTGGAACAGGTAATGTTATTGAAGCTGTTAGACATATGCGCAGTATGACTAAAGGAGTAAATAAAATATTATCTGCAGATGAGAATGAACTTATGGCAATTGCAAAAGATAATGGTGCTCCATATACAGTTTTAGAGTCAATAAGAGAAGCTGGTAGATTACCAGTTGTAAACTTTGCTGCAGGAGGAATTGCTACACCTGCAGATGCTGCCCTAATGATGCAACTAGGTTGTGACGGCGTTTTTGTAGGTTCGGGTATATTTAAAAGTGGCGATCCACTAGAGAGAGCTGAAGCTATAGTAGTTGCAACTACAAACTTTAATAATCCCTCAAAACTCGTTGAAGTATCAAAAAACCTTGGAGAACCTATGGTCGGAATAAACATTGATGATCTTGATGAATCAGAAAAACTTGCAAAAAGAGGCTGGTAGTTGAAAACTGGAATACTGTCACTACAAGGCAGCTTCCATGAGCATGCTCAATCATTAAAACTAATAGACAAAGAATTCATATTTATTAAATCTTCTGAAGATTTGTCGGAAGTCGACTCTCTTATTTTGCCTGGCGGTGAATCTACAGCTATGTTAAAAATACAAAAGCACAATAAGTTATTTATTGATTTAAAAAAAGCTATAGAATCTGGAATTCCTACTTTAGGAACCTGTGCGGGGCTTATTTTGTTATCTAATCAAACTTTATTAGGAATAAACACTCTAGAACTATTAGATTGCGAAGTTGAAAGAAATAGTTACGGAAGACAAAATCAGTCATTCGAAGGATTAGTTACCTTTGAAACTTTTACAGATATGTATTGCTTCATCAGAGCACCAAAAATAACTTCTATCTCTGGAAATACTGAGGTCATTGCGAAATTAGACGAAGAAATAGTTGGAGTCAAGTCAAACAATATAGTTGGACTAACTTTTCACCCAGAACTAACAAACGATAATAATTATCTAAATTGGTTGGATGATTTTATATTGAAAGGATCTCATGTCAGGACACTCTAAATGGTCAACTATAAAACGAAAAAAGGGTGCAAATGATGCAAAAAGAGGAAAACTGTTTGCAAAACTTGTTAGAGCTATAGAAGTTGCTGCAAAGAATGGTGGGCCAGATCCAGCAAACAATGCATCACTATATCAAGCTATATCCAAAGCTAAGTCTATGTCTGTACCAAATGATAATATTGAAAAAGCATTAAAAAGACTTAGTGGCCAACAAGAAGGAGATGATTTTAATGAAATCTTCTACGAAGGATACGGCCCTCACGGGGTTGCAGTATTAGTTGAATGCCTTACGGATAATAGAAACAGAACGTCCGCAGATGTAAAATCAATTTTTTCTAAATACAATGGTTCAACAGGAGCACCTGGAAGCGTAAACTATCTATTCGAACGAAAAGCTATTTTTTATTTTGAAAATAATAGTGAAGAAATTATTGATATTGCTATTGAGAATTCATGTGTTGACTTTAGTGAAACTGAAAATGGAATTAACTTAGAATTCTTACCGCAAGATTTTAAAAAAATTAATGAACTCTTCATAGAAACTGAATATAAACCAACAACTGCAGAAGTTGCTTATATTCCTTCCACATCAATTATGTTAGATACAAACCAATTTCAGAGCATTACAAAACTTATTGAAGCACTTGAAGATTTAGATGATGTCCAAAATGTTTATACCAATTTTGATATTGAAGAGAATATATTGGATACTGCAATAAATGAATAATCTTTGTTAAAATTGCTTGATGGTAAATAAAGCAAAAAAACAAGGCACTAATTACGAAACGAACATAGTTAACCGCCTAAACAAAATTGATAATTTTAAAGCCCAGAGATTTGCTGAGGGTGGATCTAATGATTTGGGTGACATACAATTGTATATAGATGATGAGGAGTTTTTTATTGAAGCAAAGTCAAGACAAAATCTTAATCTACATCAAACACTTGATAAAGCTATTAATAAATCAGGTGATATAAACACATTAGTTTTTTGGAAGAAGCTTAAACGTAAAAGTAATAATGAAAGAAGAAGTAACGATGGAGTCCCTGAAGTTATTTCAATGTCTTATGAACTATTCGTTAAACTTCTAGAAAAATAATTGTTTAAAACACCTATAACTGACTTGGATTATGAATTAGATGCTTCTTCTATTGCTCAAAATAGGTACAAAAATCCTGAATATTCAAATCTTCTAATTGCCGAAAGTAAACAAATATTAACCTTTTCTGAGTACATTGACGGACTTAAAGATAAATCAGTATTTGTATTTAATAAATCTACAGTTCAAAATGTAAGAATTAATACAAATAAAGTCTTAACAAATGGAAAAATTGAATTTTTTATATTGAATATTCATGACAAGTATCATGCTGATTGTTTAATTAAAACAAGATCAAAAATTAACGTTGGAGATGAACTAAATACTAAAATTGGTTTAGTTACAGTCTTAGAAAAACATACAAATATCTATACCCTGAAATTTAAAAAAAATGTATATTCTCTTATGGAAGATTATGGACAAGTTCCTCTTCCTCCATATATTAAAGATAACTCATCTAAATATTCAGATTATTTAAACGAGTTTTCAGAAGGAGGGTTTTCTGTAGCAGCGTCAACAGCTGGATTGCATTTTACAAATACAATGATCGACAAGTTAAAAAAACTTGGTCATGAAGTATTTTTTATAAATCTAGATATTAACCTAGGTACATTTAAATCAATTGATACGAAGATAGTTGAAGACTATGAAATCCACAGTGAAAATTACTCTGTTGATAAAGAAGATTACGAACGTATCTTATTTTTAAAAAGTAATGGTTTTAAGATTATTCTTGTCGGGACAACAGTTTTAAGATCGCTAGAGACCGTTTTTAATACAGGTGTATATAGTGGTAAAACCAATCTTTTCATTACTCCCAGTTATAAAATCAATATTGGTGATTATCTAATTACAAACTTTCATGCTCCAAGGAGTTCTTTACTTTCAATTATCCAAGCAATATATGGTGCAGAATGGAAAGACTTATATATTTTTGCACAAAAAATGAATCTTAAGTTTTTAAGTTTTGGAGATGCAGTATTATTTAAAATAAATGAGTAATTTAACATTTTCTATACTAAAAAACGACGGCAGAGCAAGAGCTGGAGTACTAAATATCAACAACAAGCAACTTATGACTCCTACATTTATGCCTGTTGCAACAAGAGGAGCATTAAAATCGACTCCTCATGAAATGTTGGATAAAACTACAGTTCTTTTAGCAAATACATACCATTTGTACTTAAGACCAGGTGCCAATGTAATAAATGAACTTGGAGGTCTTCACCGTTTTATGAACTGGGATAAATTAATACTTACAGATTCTGGTGGGTTTCAAGGATGGTCTTTGCCCACCAAAAAAGTTACAGATGGTATAGAGTTTAAAAATATCTACGATGGATCATATTTTCTAATGACACCAGAAATTTCAATAAAAACTCAGAATTTGCTTGGAAGTGATATCGCAATGATTTTTGATTACGTTGTAGATGTCGACGCTCCTCATGAAATGCAAGAAGAGGCTATAACTACAACTGAAAATTGGGCAAACATAGCAAAAATAACTCATAAAAATAATAATCAAGCTTTGTTTGGGATTGTCCAAGGAGGACTAGTACAAGAATTAAGACAGAAATCGGCGTTATCTATGACAAGTTTAAATTTTGATGGTTATGCAATTGGGGGACTAGCTCTAGGAGAGACTAGAGCAGAGAGAAAATCAATTGTAAATTTTACTACAGATTATTTACCTGTTGATAAGCCTAGATATGTAATGGGACTTGGAGATACCCTTGGGTTGATTGACTTAATAGAAGAAGGTATTGACATGTTTGATTGTGTATGGCCAGCACGATTAGCTCGACATGGTAAGTTGATTACCGGTAACAGCTATATAAATATAAAAAATAATAAATTTAAAAATGACTCATCACCAATAGATAAAAATTGTACATGTTTTACATGTAAGAATTACTCAAAAGCATTTTTACGACACATATTAAGAAACGAACCGACTAGTGCATGGATGTATTTAACTGTACATAATATAATTCAGACTGAGATTATGCTTGATGAAGCGAGAAAAAGTATATTAGAATCAGATTTTGCTAATTTTAGGAAGAGATACATATGAATGAGTTATTAAGTGTTTTACCATTAATAATTGTATTAGTTGTTTTCTATACAATTCTTTGGGTTCCTCAAAGAAGAAGAAATAAAAGACATACAGAAATGCTAAAAGAATTAAAAATAGGAAATAATGTTATTACTGACTCAGGTATTCACGGGCGAATAGTAGCTGTAGATGAAAAAACCGTCACCTTAGTGTTAAAAAAAGGCGAAGCAGTTATCGATAAGTCCAAAATTTTTGGTGTG
>Ga0181598_1002387_pt1 | contig 17152 bp, 19 predicted proteins | sample 041ome_4_FD_153295 | JGI IMG/M metagenome (GOLD analysis project Ga0181598, IMG submission 153295) | Coastal salt marsh microbial communities from the Groves Creek Marsh, Skidaway Island, Georgia - 041404US metaG (spades assembly) | ecosystem: Environmental > Aquatic > Marine > Intertidal zone >... | reverse complement strand
TCCCATTTGAACTATTATCAGATCCTGATGAAAAAGTCTGCAACGCTTTTGATGTAATGAAATTAAAATCTATGTATGGAAGAGAGTATATAGGTGTTGATAGATGTACCTTCTTAATTGATGTAAATGGAAATGTTTTAAAGGAATGGCGATCAGTAAAAGTTAAAGGCCATGTTGAAGAAGTATTAAATACAGTTAAAAATTTAACTTAAATCGCTATTTCGCGATGATGGCCATGCATTCCATACTGCTTTTATAAAAGTTGCAATTGGTATTGAAAAGAATACACCCCAAAAACCGAACATGCTGCCAAAAATAAATACTGCCAGTATTATTACCACTGGATGTAATTTTACTGTTTCTGAAAAAATTATTGGCACAAGTAAGTTGCCGTCTAAGGCTTGTAAAAGAAGATATAAGCCTATTAACAAATAGAATTCTGTTCCTAATCCAAATTGAAGTAAGCCAACAATAACAATAGGAATTGTTACCAAAAAAGCTCCAACATAAGGAATAATTACTGATAAACCAACTAATACAGACAATAAAGCAGAATACTTTAGCCCGAGAGAAGCAAATATAATTGCTGCAGCAATTCCAACTATAAATATCTCAATTGTCTTGCCTCTTACATAGTTACTTAACTGAATATCCATTTCAGCCCAAATATTAGTAAGCATTTCTCTTTTACCTGGAATAATCTTTATAAAACCCTCAATAATATTTTTTCTATCAAATAAAAAGAAGTACACAAGTATCGGAAACAAAATAATATATAACAGAAATGTTATTGCACTTTGAATGCCTGAAATAGACGACTTAACAATATTTTGAGCTATGGCACTAATCTCCTCAGATACCGCTTGGAAAAAGATAGATATCTGTTCAGATGAAACTAAATCAGGGAACTTGGCAGGCAATCCAGATATAAAATCAAGAAAATTATTTATAAGATTTGGAACATCAAGAATAAAGGCTTGAAGCTGAATATATAAAAGAGGTACCAGCCATATTAATAAAGCTGCTCCAGTGATTATGAAAACTGAAAAAGTAATAATTAATGCAACATTTGCACTGACATCATACGACTGAATTTTTTTCTGCATACCAACTAGCAGATAAGCAACAACTATACTTATCATAAAAGGCGTTAAGATTGATCCGAAGAATGATATGACTAGAAAAAATAATAATATCGCTAACGAAAAGATTATTGTCTCCTCATTACTAAAAATATTTTTTAACACTTTATTTACTTGTTCAAACATTTTTTTTAAATAATTATCATCCTGGATTTTGAACTACATTATAAAAAATCAGTCAAAATCTATAAATTTATAATAACTTAACCTTTAACATGGGATATATTAATCTAAAAAACATGTTTATGTTAGTTTTAGCAAAATTAGTAAAATTCTTATATTAAAAATGAAGAAATATATTCTATTAATAACTGCCTTCATGTCTTTGCCATTTATAAGTCAAGAAAACAAAGAATTAGTTCTGCCTGAGCTTGGTGACAGAGTTTCTGGAGCAGTATCTACAGCCGAAGAAAAATTAATAGGTAGAGAATTTTTAAAACAAGTTTACTTTCAAGCACCTTTAATATCTGATGCTTTGATACAGGAATATACGGAACTTCTAACATACAGACTATCAGAATATAGTGAAGTTAAGGACAGGCGTTTCACCGTACTTTTAATAGATGATAATTCTTTAAATGCTTTTGCTGCACCTGGTGGAGTAATTGGTGTTAATGGAGGCTTGTTTCTAAATGCAGATAATGAAGCACAGTTTTCATCGGTTATGGCTCATGAACTTGCTCATTTAAGTCAAAGACACTTTGCAAGAAACATTCTGAATGCTCAAGATAGAAGCCTTGCATCTTCATTAACTATGATCTCATCAATTGCATTGGCATTAATAAGCAATAACCCAGGAGCAATGATGGTAGGATCAGCTTTAATGCAAACTCAAAATCTAAGATATAGTAGGCTCTTTGAAAAAGAAGCAGACAGAGTTGGCTTTGCTAACCTTGTCAAGGCTGGATATAACCCAAAAGCAATGGGTGAAATGTTTGAAAACATGAACGATCTTAGAAGACTTGCTGGTGAGGCTCCTCCGGAATTTTTGTTAACTCACCCCCTATCTTCTTCAAGGATAAGTGATGCGCTAAATGCTGCAGAAGGTATTCCTGTAGAAGGTACAAAAAAAGATTCTTTAGAATTTTCACTAATTAAATCAAGACTAAAAGTTTACTATGAAACTATTCCAAGCCAATCAATAAGATTTTTCAATGCTGAAATGATAAAAGAAAACTCAGATTCTAATATCTATGGCCTTGCTCTGGCATACAGTCAAAACAATAACTTAGGTAAATCAGAAAATCTTATTAATATACTCATAAAAAAATATCCAAAAAACTTATTCTTAAATACATCTAAAATTGAAATACTGACTAAGGCTCAAAAGTATGACGAAGCCTTAAAACTAGCAAATACTTTTTTAGAAATTTCTCCAAAAAACTATCCGCTGACGATTACTAAATCAAAATTATTACTTGAAATGAAAAGATTTTTTGAATCTGAAGAATTGATACGCGATCTATTAATAAGAAGAAATGAAGATCCTGAATTATGGCTATTGTTGTCTGAGATACAGAGAAATAGCAAAAATATAGTTGGCTATCATCAGTCCAGAGCAGAATATTTTTTATTGCTTGGTCAAAATGAGCAGGCTCTTGGGCAACTTGAGTTTGCTTTAAATCTAACTAAAAATAATTTTCAGGTTTCTGAGAGAATAATGAATCAAATTATCTCAATCAAGAAAGCTATTGGGGAATCTCGGGGTTTTTAGATTTTTCTTCAAAAATTTTTGAAATTTTATATCCTGTTAGTGAAAAAATACCAGCAAATGGTATCGCTAATAGCGGTACCACAGTTATGCTTATTGCTGCCACTTTACCAATACCCACAAATAGGCTACCGGTTAAGTCACCAAGCCTAGTTACAAAAGTATCTATAAACACAGTTGATTTATATCTATCTTTTTTCTTTAGTTGACTATAAATAATCTCTCTACTAGGTTTATTGAAGCCATATTCAAAAACTCTTAATAAAGCTTGAGAAAAAACTACCACACCTACAGATGGCATCAAACCATATAAAAGAAAAACAACAATAAATAACAAACCATAAACAATTAGGATCATGGATGTGCCAAGGTAAGATATTACTAGATATGTCAATGTTAACTGAGTTATTAAAGTTAAAGGCGAAACTAGTTGCTCAATACGATTAAATAATACTATTCTATCTGGTGATAAATCTGAATAAGATTCAATAATTGGTATTGCGCTGATCCACTGAACTGTCATCAATGCAGTAAACAGCCATGAATATAAAGCAACCGACTTAACCTCTTTTACTGAAATTATATTTGAAATTGCATCAGACCAATTTCCACCTACTTTTTTAATAAGCACCTCAGAATTATTAAGATTGACCAAGTATGTAGCGACAATAATTGCAAGAAATAATAATAAAGAAGATGCCAGGGCGAATAATTCTAAACCATAATTTGTATATGATTCTGAAAGTCTTACTGATATTTCGGAACCAACAATTGCTCCCAATGATCCGCCTGCCATGATAAATCCATATAATTTTCTTGACTGAGAGTCTCTAAAAATATTTATTACCAGTACCCAAAAAATTGAAACAACAAAAAAAGAATATATATTGCACCAAACATAAAATACCCTACCCAGCCACATCTGTTGGGTTACATCACCTTCACCTAGTGAACGAGAGTAAAGAATAAAAACAAATAGGTTCATTATCAAAAATGAATAACAATATGTAATTATTTTTTTAAAGTTTTTTCTGGAAGCTACCCATGAATATATTGGATTGATTATTAGCATGGTCAGTGCTGTAAAAGACAAAAGTATTAACAAAAAATCTTGGCCATAATTTTCTACAGCCATTTCATTTCTAATACCTCTTATGACATACCAGGATGCTAAAACTAAAAAGAATAAAAAACTTGTTAGGATGGTATTTTTTAGTTTCATGGAAATATTATGCCCTATGAATGGTGGGTCGCACAGGATTCGAACCTGTGACCAATTGGTTAAAAGCCAACTGCTCTACCAGCTGAGCTAGCGACCCATGGTATTGCATAATAAAAAAAGGTGATTATTCCATATTTTTCAATAACTGCAAGGCTAAAGATGAAGCAGTGTCATTTGGATATTCTCTTATTACAAAATTATATTTATCTTTTGCCTTTTCTAGTTCATTCTTTTTAAGAAAAATATCTCCAATTTTCTTGTGAGCAAGAGGAGTTCTGTAATGTGAGGGGTATAGATTAACTAACTCTAAGAAATATTCTTGTGATGATTCTAGTTTGTTTTGAATCAATGCTATCTCTCCTAACCAAAAAATTGAAAGAGGTAATTTTTCTTCATCCTTAAAATTATCTACGAAAAATTTAAATAAAGAACTGGCTTTTTCAAAGTCTTGATTTTGAAGAGATTGAGTTGCACTCTTGTAAACCTCCTCTTTACTTCTAGTATCATCAATTCCTGCAAACCTTACAGTATTATCTGAGGCAAGATTGCTAGAATCTTTATTGGGCTCTGTATCATCTACAGATTCTTGTATTAATTTTTGAATTAAATAATCTTGAGATTCTAAAATATTTCTAAGTTCGGCAATTTCTGATTCTAATTCTTGTATTTTTAAAAATAATAAATCAACTTCTACATTATCATCCTCAGAAATTAAAAAAGATGAATATATAAAAAATAATGAAAATATTATTCTTTGTTTAAGCATTTATTTAATTAATTTCTGCTCTTCTATTTTTAGAATAACTAACTTCATCAGACCCAAATGATGCTGGTCTTTCTTCGCCATAACTTTTTACACTAATTCTGTTTTTATCTATGCCACTTAAAACAAAATAATCTTTCACAGCATCTGCTCTTCTTTGTCCTAAAGCTAAATTGTATTCTCTGGTTCCTCTTTCATCTGCATGTCCAGCAATTGTGATACGAATAGATTGATTGTCTTTCATAGCTGAAACAGCACTTTTAAGGGTTTGAAGAGACTTGCTATTTAAATTAAATTTATCAAATTCAAAATAAACCGTTGCGTTTGTAAAAATTGCCTTTGTCTCATAATCTAATTCAGTATCCTCTTGCATAGAAGCTTCAACTGTTCTGATGCCTCCGTCATATACAACTTCCTCGGTTACATTCATGCTTGAGCAAGACGAAATTAAGAAAACTAGAATAAATAAGTTATATAAATTTATATTTTTAATTTTTTTAATACTAAGCATTTGTTTTCTCCATAAATTATCTTAAAAAACCAGACCATGAAGGCTCTCTAACTTGTCCAATTTTAGTTGGAAGCCTAAATCTAGCGCCGCTTAAAGTTAGTCCAGCTAGTAGCCCTGTTCCATCTTCCGATATTGCATAGATTATCACATTCCCGTTGGGAGAAATACTAGGTGATTCATCTAATCTTGATTTAGTAAGGGCACGTACAAAATTTTCATTAAAGTATTTTAAAGCTATCTGAAAACTATTATCTTTACGATGAACAAAAACAACACCTTCACCGTTTGGTAAATATGATCCTTTGGCATTGTAGTTACCTTCAAAAGTAATTCTTTTTGGTTTTGCGTTAAATTTTCTTAAATTAATTTCATATAACTGAGGTGAACCAGATCTTCCTGAGGTAAACATAATCTTTGAACCGTTAGGTGACCATGAAGATTCTGTATCAATTGAATAATGATTGGTTAATCTAGTTAAATTTTTATTTTTAAGGTTTAGTATATAAATTTCAGCATTACCATCCTGATAAAGAGTTAGTGATAAGAACTTGCCATTTGGCGACCATGAGGGAGAGCTTATTTGAGAATTATTTTCTAGAACTAGCTCTCTTGATCCAGATGCAATATTTTGTATGTATACTTTTGCCATACCAGTCTCAAAAGAGACATATGCAACTTCTTTAGAGTTTGGAGACCATGAAGGAGAAATAATTGGCTCCCTGCTTCTTAGAAGAACTTGTTCGTTCTCACCATCAGCATCGGCTACAACTAATTTGAATAACGATTTGCTATCTATTATTTGCTCAGTTACATATAACAATCTTGTAGATGCAACTCCTTTAATTCCTGTTACCTCTTCATATATTCCATCGCTAATATAGTGTGATAATTGTCTTAATCTGTTTGGAATGCCGTATACCGTTGAAGTTCTTATCTTAGATTGCTTATTAACACTATAAATTTCATAGGCAACCGATATATTGCTTTTATCTTCCTGAGAGGTTGCGCCCATTACAATAAAATCAACATTTAATAACTTAAAATCATCATAATTAATCTCGTCTTGATTTGCTGGTGATGACAGGAGTTGATTATCTTTAAGAATACGGAACTCTCCTGTCCTATTTAGGTCATTGCTAACTATAGAGCCAATTTGATTATTAATATTTTTTGGGCCATCAAAATTAATTATTGCTATTGAATACGGATCATCTGATCCTTTTGTAATTTCTAAAACCAACTCTGAGATAATTGGTTGTGAAAATAGAATAAATATCAATAATGCTTTTTTCATGAAGGGTTAAATGTAATAACTATATTTTTAAAATTGTTTTGGTATAAATTAAATGGAATTTTATTAAAGAAAGAGAAGGTTTCAACCCTCGAAATAGCTTTTATTGCAGAATTATCAAATCTTATATTGCCGCTACTTTTTATTAAATCAATTCGAGTTACTCGGCCATTTTTATTTATTGTCATTCTAAGATCGCATACTAGCCCATCTTGAATATTTTGCGGCTTGATCCAAGCTGATTGAATAGATTGAATTATTAAATTGCTGTACTCATTAATTAAAATATTGTCAGATTTTTCCTGCGCTAATTCATCTTCTTTGATTAAATTATTAATATCTGTCTCCGGAATAACTGGAGTTAATTCAATCTTATTCTCAGCTTGATTAACTTGGACTTGTTCAATAGTCTTTTTTTGAATATTTTTTATTGGTAAAGATTTTTGGGGCACTTCTTTCTCAAATAAAAGCTCAACATTTACAGGCTTGCTTAAAACAGGTCTGGTGTTTTTTTCAAAATAAAAAAAATCTGTTAAATATAAAATTATTGTTGCGTGAATTACAAAAGATATAAAAGAAGCTACAAAATAATCAGATTTAATTTGCATAGCCTGTTGTGACAATTCCTATTTTTGAAATACCAACACTTTGAACGGCAGCCATAGCCTTAGCTACACTATCAAAAATTACATCTTTATCGCTTTGGAATACTATTTCTATCTCAGGATTTGCTTCAAAGATTACACTAGATTTTCTTTTTAGCTCCTCTAGATCAATAGGCAAAGACTCATCACCAACATTAATAAAATATTCACCTTCTTTATTGATAGAAATTACTAAAGGCTCATTTTGTACAGACATTTTTGTTGTATCTGTATTGGGTAAGTTAACTTCTATTCCTTGAATTAATAGCGGAGACAAAACCATAAAAATAATTAACAAAACCAACATTACATCTATGTATGGCACAACATTTATCTCTGCCTTTAATGTCTTTTTTTTTGCTAATCTGTATATCATTTATTTTATGGATTGCTTATAAAAAATACTTGCAAGTTCTTCTGAGAAAATAAGAGTTGATTGACTCATTGTCTCAAGTTCAGAAGTATATTTATTAAAAGCAATAACTGCAGGTATGGCAGCAAAGAGCCCCATTGCAGTTGCGACTAGTGCTTCTGATATCCCTGGAGCAACGGCATTAATGGTAGCTTGAGTGGCATCAGATAAACCTTGGAATGAGGTCATAATTCCCCAAACAGTTCCCAATAAGCCAATGTATGGACTTACTGATCCTACGTTTGCTAAAAAAGGAAGGTGTTTATTCATCTCCTCTTCATCTGAAGCTATTGCAACACGCATACATCTATTAATACCCTCTAAATCTAGCTCAGTAATTTCTTTATTTTTACTTATCTGAAGAAACTCTTTGAATGCACTTTTGAATACACCCAATGAACCAAATAATGGGCCTTCGTGATTTTCTAACTCACTATAAAGTGTATTAAGATCCTCTCCGCTCCAAAATCTATCTAGAAAACTATCATTGATTAATTTAATTTTTTTATAAAAATTATATCTTTCTACGATTACTATCCAGGTTAATAATGATGCTATTAACAATATAATCATTACGGTCTTTACAACCAAACCGGCATCTAAAAAAAGGTTTAAAACTGAAATATCATCCATGCGCTTCACCGTTATCAAAAATTAATAATAAATCATTAGGAAAAGGTTTTGGTTTTTTTGTCTCAATATCTACCAAACAAACTTCAACACTTCCTTCACAGATTTGATTTTTGTTGTCATCACTTATGATTTTTTGATTAAAAAGCATCCTAGCTTTAGACTTCTTTTCTACCTCGGTCTGAACTATTAATTTTTCACCAAGTTTAGCTGGATATAAAAAATCTATATCGATTCTTTTAATCACAAAACCAAGATTTGATTGTCTTAGATCATTCTGTGAGATGCCATTTATAGTTAAAAAGTTAGATCTAGCTCTTTCAAAATATTTTATGTAATTAGCATGATATACAAAGCCTTGAAAATCAGTATCTTCAACAAAGATAGTTAATTCGAAATCTTTATGCTTGAAAATTTTGCTCATGAAGTTCTATATCTTCTTGAAAAAGTTCTAGAATAATTTGAATAAAATCAGGCCATAGCAAATCTACAGTTATTAAATTGTTTTTAATTTTATTATTTATTGATGAGGCTAGAACTCTTACTTTTATTGGTCTGTTATTAAATTTATAAACTAACGCTGGTTTCAAATTTGTGCCTTGTGCGGAAGCTAGTACTTGATCCCACCAATCCGGTCTAGGTTCAGCTCCTGTGCCATAGGCTTTACATTCTATGCACCAATTTCCCAGCATTAAATCTGGTAATTCCTTCGTTCTTGTTTGTTCTAATATTCTTTTAACCGGATTTGTTAGATTAAGGTCTTCAATTAGAGCATTCGCAATTTGTCTTTCAAAAGCTGCACCTTTATTTCTTGAATTTATAGACAATTTTTACTCTTTAACCTCAAAGTTTTCTGGAAATTCAGCATTTGTATGAACCTCTTGGACATCATCTAATTCATCCATAAAGTCCATAATTTTTAGCACTTTTTCTGACATCTCTTGATCTAAAGAAACAGATGTTTCTGCCCTAAGAGTTAATTCAGCATTTGTATGCTCAATGTTGTTAGTTTTAAGAGCCTCTAGTACATTACTCAAATCAGTGCTTGAAGTGATTACCTCAAAGTAATCACCTTCATCAACTAAATCCTCAGCTCCAGCATCTAGAACAACTTCTAACAAATCTTCTTCTGAAAAGTCTTTAGATATATGAATGATTCCCAGTTTATTAAATAAATAGGATACAGATCCATCTGTACCTAAATTGCCTCCAAACTTAGAAAATGCATGCCTGACATCAGAGACAGTTCTGTTTCTATTATCCGACATAGCTTCAACTAAAATAGCTACGCCACCAGGCCCATATCCTTCCAGTACAATTTCTTCAAGCGCTCCTGTTTCACCAGTACCAGAGCCTTTTTCAATTGCTCTTTTAATATTATCTTTAGGCATATTGGCTGCATTTGCTTTATCTAAAGCAAGCCTTAACCTTGGGTTGTCATCAGGATCAGGGCCTCCTTTTGCAGCAACTGTTATCTCTCTGATAACTTTGGTCCAAATTTTTCCTCTGGACGCATCTTGTCGAGCTTTTCTATGCTTAATGTTTGCCCATTTGGAATGTCCAGCCATATACCTATTCTTCCTTGTGAGTACTGATAATTTTTAGTTCATCTAGTTGTTTTTGATCAACCTTGCTAGGTGCATCGGTTAATAAACAGGTTGCGCTTTGTGTTTTTGGGAATGCGATGACATCTCTAATGTTATTAGTATCTGTAATAAGCATTACTAACCTATCAAGTCCAAATGCAATTCCACCATGAGGCGGACAACCAGATGATAATGCTTTAATTAAAAAACCAAATTTACTGTTAGCTTCTTCTTTGCTTATTTGAAGAATGTCAAAGATAGCGCTTTGCATTTCTGCATCAAAAACCCTTAATGAACCTCCGCCTATTTCATAGCCATTTAGAACTATGTCGTATGCATATGCAATAGCTTCTTCTGGCGAATTTGTTAATTCATCAATAGAACAATTAGGTAAAGTGAATGGGTGATGGAGAGACGTTAAATTGCCTTCACTGTTTTTTTCAAACATAGGAAAATTAACAACCCAACATGGAGCCCATTTTTCAGTATACAAGGATAAGTCTTCGCCTATCTTCTTGATTAAGCTACTCATACTTAGATTAACAACGTTTTGCTTGCCAGCTCCAAAAAATAATAGATCATCATTTTCTAAATCCAAATCTTTTACTAAAGATGCAACTGTTTCTGATTTTAAGAATTTCAATATAGGCGATTGGAGTCCATTCTCGATATCACTTTTGTCATTAACTTTTATATAAGCAAGTCCCTTAGCTCCTAATTTAGAAACAAAGCTGGTGTAATCATCTATCTGCCCTCTAGATAATGAGTTTCCGCCTGGAATTTTTAAAGCTACAACCCTTGAATTTTTATCTTTCGCAGGCTCGGCAAAAACCTTAAATTCTTCATCTTTTACCAAGTCAGAAATTTCAACGAGTTTTAAAGGAATTCTTAGATCAGGCTTATCGCAACCATAATCCCTCATTGCATCATGCCAATCTAAAACTTCAAAATCTTTTAGTTTGTCATTACAAAATTCTTCTATAAGGCCCTTAACCATACCTTCACCAGTTTGCATAATATAATCTTGATCAATAAATGACGCCTCAATATCTATTTGCGTAAACTCTGGTTGTCGGTCTGCTCTAAGATCCTCATCTCTAAAACATCTAGCAATTTGATAGTATTTATCTAATCCACCCATCATTAGCAATTGCTTAAAAAGTTGAGGTGATTGAGGTAAGGCGAAGAAGTTTCCTGACTGCACCCTGCTTGGCAATATATAGTCTCTAGCTCCCTCAGGAGTGGCTCTTGTTAAAATAGGTGTTTCTATTTCATTAAAATCATTATCATCGAGATAATTTCGAATCATTGAGGTAATTTTTGATCTAGTAACAATTCTATGGTTCATCTCAGGCCTTCTTAAATCTAGAACTCTATTTTTTAAGCGAACATCCTCATTGACCTCTTGATAGTCATCTAATGGAAATACTGGGGTTTCAGCTTTGCTTAGAATTTTAATATCTTTGCTTTCAAGCTCTACTTCGCCTGTTGTCATATTCTTGTTAATTGTTCCCTCTAATCTTGCTTTTACTATTCCACTTATTTGAACAACATACTCATTTCTTAGGCTTTCAGCTATTGCAAAAGATTCTGCGTTATCCGGATTAATAACAGCCTGACATATGCCCTTTATATCTCTTACATCAAGAAAGATAACCCCACCATGATCACGTCTTTTGTGTATCCAGCCACAGATAGTTATCTCTTCATTAAGATTTTTAGAAGTTATTTCTCCACAATAGTGAGATCTCATAATTTTTCCCTATAGTTATTTACTAATCTTATCTTGTTTAGTCACTTTCTTGGAGTCAGATGACAAATTTTGTGAAGATTTGTTAGCTGATTCTTTATCGTTTGATACCAAATTCTTTTTTTTACCAGTTTTAAAATCGGTTTCGTACCATCCTCCGCCTTTTAACCTAAAAGAAGGCGCTGATACAAGCTTACTAAGAGTATCTTTTTCGCAATTTGGACATTTAGTTTTAGGTTTATCACTAAACTTCTGTATTAGTTCAAATTCTTGCCCACAATTTGAACATTTATAGTCATAAATCGGCATAAGTACTCAAAAAAAAGATAAAATTATAAACTATTAAGATTTATACATATAACTAATTTATAAAATGTTATTTTCAAAAATATTGCTTCCAACTCTTAAAGATGCACCCCAAGAAGCTGAAGTCATTAGTCACAAACTAATGCTTAGAGCAGGAATGGTTAGAAAGGTTGCATCAGGAATTTATACATGGCTTCCACTTGGTCTAAAAGTCCTTAGAAAAATTGAAAATATTGTTAGAGAAGAAATGGATGCCTCAGGTGCTCAAGAAGTTTTAATGCCAATGGTTCAACCAAAGGAATTGTGGGATGAAACCAATAGATGGGAAAAAATGGGACCAGAGCTTCTAAGAATACAAGATAGGCATGATAGAGATTTTTGTTTAGGACCAACTCATGAAGAAGTTATTACCGATCTTATTAGAAATAATGTGAAGAGTTATAAAGAATTACCGCTCAATATTTATCAGATCCAAACAAAATTTAGAGATGAGGTAAGACCAAGGTACGGAGTTATGAGAGGAAGAGAGTTTTTAATGAAAGACTCTTACAGCTTTAATATTGATGAAGCCTGTCTTGAAGAAACTTATTTAACAATGCGCAATACTTACAAAAAAGTCCTAGAGAGAATGGGTCTTGAGTATAAGATTGTTTCAGCTGACTCAGGTGCAATAGGTGGTGACGCTTCAGAAGAATTTCATGTGCTCGCTGAAACCGGAGAAGACACCATCGCAGTAAGTGATAGCTCTGAGTATGCTATCAATACTGAACTGCTTCTAAAAGAAGGTGAAGATATTGAATCTCTAGAGGGAAAACCATCACCAGATGGCAAGGGAACCATTGAGATTAAAAAAGGTATTGAGGTTGGTCATATATTCCAATTAGGAAAAGTTTATGCGGAAGATATGAAAGCAAATGTACTAAATAATGAAGGCAAAGCATCTACTTTATATATGGGCTGTTATGGGATTGGAGTTTCAAGACTTGTAGCCGCAGCTATTGAACAAAACAATGATGATAAAGGCATTATTTGGCCTCATAGCATAGCTCCATTTGATATAAATATTATTGCCATTGGCTATGAGAAAGATGAAAAAATAGCTGAAGCATCTAACAATCTATACAAAGAGCTTACGGAAATGGGCTACGATGTTTTATTAGATAATCGTAAAGATGGTTATGGAACTAAAATTAAAGATTCTGAGTTAATAGGAGTTCCACTAAATATTATTATTGGTAAGCAGTTCTTAGAATCAGAGGAAATAGAATTTAGAACAAGATCTGGAGATACATCTCTTAGCAAAATATCAGATTCAAAAACTATCTTAGACTTCTTTAAAGATAAATAATCTTAAACTACTCTTTTTATAATAGTAGCATTTGCTGTTCCGCCACCCTCACATATAGCTTGAAGTGCATACGTGCCTTCTCTTCTTTCTAATTCATGAAGCAATGTTGTCATTAGCTTTGCCCCTGTAGCACCTAGAGGATGGCCAAGTGCCATTGCTCCTCCATTTACATTCAGTTTAGTTCTATCAGCTTTAAGCTCTGCAGCCCAAGCCAAAGGCACTGGGGCAAAAGCTTCATTCACTTCATATAAATCAATATCATCAATACTTAAATTAGCTACTGATAGTGCTTTGTGCGATGCAGGAATTGGTCCAGTTAACATGTAGACAGGATCATCTCCAACAACTGAGATTGATACGATTTCTGCTCTAGGATTTGCATTAATTTTTTTAAGTCCTGCTTCATTACAAACAAGAACTGCTGCTGCACCATCTGTAATTTGGCTTGCATTGCCAGCAGTTACTACCCCGCCTTCAGAAACAGTTTTAAGCCCTGCAAGTTTTTCAAGACTTGCATCAAATCTTATGCCCTCATCTGCAGTTACCATTTCTTCAATACCCTCAGCATTTTTAGCTTGAACCGGAAGAATCTCTCTATCAAAATATTTTAACTCAGTAGCATTTGCAGCTTTTTGATGACTTTCAAGAGCAAACTGATCTAAATCTTCTCTTGATAGATTCCATTTTTTAGCTACTAGTTCAGCACCTGTAAATTGGGAGAAAAATACACCTGGATATCTAGCTTTAATACCGTCAGAATCAAAAGGGAAACCATGGCCAGCATCATAACCATCTTTAACCGAAGCGCCAATTGGAACCATGGACATCACTTCAACACCGCCTCCAATGACAATATCTTGTGTACCTGACATTACGGCTTGAATTGCAAAATGTATTGCTTGTTGAGAGGAACCACATTGTCTATCAACGGAAGTTCCAGGAACCGATTCAGGAAATGATGAAGACAGAATTGCATTTCTTGCAACATTGCCTGACTGAGCACCAACTTGGTCTACACAACCAAAAACAACATCGTCAACAAGAGCAGGATCCATATCAAGCCTAGAAGTTATCTCATCTAATACTTTTGCACCAAGATCAGCAGGATGCCAAAGACTTAATTTACCATCCCTTTTCCCACCTGCAGTTCTTACTGCCTCAACAATATAAGCTTTCTCTGCCATAAAAAAATCCCCACTAAAAAAATTCTAATGGGGATAATTGTATCAACAAAAAACTATTTTGTAGATTTTGCCTTGCTGGTTATATAAGCTTTTCTGATTTCCTTTAACAGGCTATTACGGATTTTTGCATTCTCTTTTAAGAATAAACTAGCTTTTACTTTTCCTTGTCCTATAGTTTCGCCATCCATTTTGTAGAAAGCACCAGACTTTTCAACAAGACCAAGTTTATGAGCATAATCCAATATTTCACCTTCAGAATTAATGCCCTGACCATACATAATCTGAAACTCAGCTTGTTTAAATGGAGGTGAAACTTTATTTTTTACAACTTTGACTCTCGTCTCATTGCCCATAATTTCATCGCCTTCTTTAACAGCACCTATTCTTCTTATGTCTAATCTTACTGAAGAATAGAACTTAAGAGCATTACCACCAGTTGTTGTTTCAGGGCTACCAAACATTACACCAATCTTCATTCGTATTTGGTTAATAAATACAACTGTTGCTCCAGACCTTTGTATATTCCCTGTAATCTTTCTGAGAGCTTGAGACATTAATCTGGCTTGAAGGCCTACATGATGATCACCCATCTCACCTTCTATTTCAGCTCTTGGAACTAATGCTGCAACTGAATCAATGATAACTAAATCAACACTATTTGATCTAACCAACATGTCAGCTACTTCTAGAGCTTGTTCACCAGTATCTGGCTGTGATAATAATAATTCGTCGACATTTACACCTAGCTTTTCTGCATATTGAGGATCTAGTGCATGCTCTGCATCAATAAATGCACATGTTCCACCCTCTTTTTGACATTGAGCAATAATTTGAAGAGTTAGAGTAGTTTTACCAGAAGATTCTGGTCCATATATCTCAGTAACTCTACCTTTTGGTATGCCGCCTATACCTAATGCTATATCTAACCCTACTGAACCTGTTGAAATCGAAGGAATATCAAGATTTTCTCTATCCCCCATTCTCATAACGGTACCTTTACCGAAATGACTATCTATATCTGCAAGCGTATCCTTTAATGATTTTGAACCTGTATCTTTTGATTTAGCCATAATAACTCCTTACTGTATATTTATACAGTATAATAGTAATTAAGAAATTTACAACATAAAAGTATATTTTTTCTTTATTTTATCTTACAGTCACACTTTTATAATAAAGTATCAACATTAAATTATGGCATTTGTAGTAACTGAAACTTGTATAAAATGTAAATACACTGATTGTGTTGAAGTTTGTCCTGTAGATTGCTTTTATGAAGGCCCTGACTTTTTAGTTATTCACCCAGACGAATGCATTGATTGTGCTTTATGTGAACCAGAATGTCCGATTGACGCTATTCTCTCAGAAGATGAACTTCCAGATGATCAAATAGACTTTATTGAAATCAATGCGCGTCTTTCAGAAGTTTATGAAAATATAACTGAAGCAAAGGACCCTCTTCCAGAAGCTGAAAAGTATGAAACTGTTAAAAATAAAAGAGACTTAATAGGCCTATAAAACAATCAGTTTGGGAAAATAAGAACTCCGCTCACTAAAATCAAAGCAGCAAAGAAAATCATTATATTTAATTTATATTTAGATAGTAGATGATTGATTATTTTTGGCATTAATAATAATGAAATCAAACAACCAATTGCAAAAGGCATAAGTATCTCTAGCTGCATGTTTGCTATAGAGCCAATAATGATTTCATAGACTCCAATTGATAATAAAATTGCGCTTCCAGAAATTCCTGGTAGTAAAAAAAATGAAAATGCTATAAATCCAACTAATACAAATACAATAAATGAGGGATTATTTGATACCAGACTAATGGTATTAAGCATTGCTGCAAAAATTGCTCCTGCTAGAAAATAAATTATCCAATTCATGTTCAACTTAAATTCGTTTTTTAATCGAAAGGCTATTAAGAAAGATATTGAACACATCAAGAATGATAAGAATATTAAAAAACCATTCGTATACTGAGAATATAAAAATAAAATAAATTTTGAGGCAAATATTACGCTAATCGCCATAGCAATAAAAAAAGGAATTATTAAATCAAGAAAAAATACCTGATTTAATTTCTTAAAATTAAATGAAAAATTACTAATTTTTAAATTAGATAAAAATAAAATAAATTTTTCATATACTTTAAAAGCTATAGCAACAGTAGACCCAGATATACCTGGAAGCAGTTCAGCAAGACCAACAAAAAAACCTGCTATAACAAATCTCAACCTTTCAGTCATGAATCATTTCCATCAACAGATGTTCCTGAGAGCATTGGCACAAAAGCAACCTCTTCAAATACGTCTTCTTTAATATTGTCTCCCTCTAACTTAGTTATGACGTGTAATTGTTGAGATTTAGAATTTCCAACCGGTATTACAATCTTAGAATTTATATTTAAGCAATCAATCAAATCTTGCGGGTACTGACGAGGCGCTGCTGCACATAAAACACCATCATATTTTAGTTTTTTTTCCCAATCTGTAAAACCATCACCATATTTAAACAAGACATTTTTGATTTTTAATTCGCTTAAATTTTCTCTTGCTTTTGTAACTAAGGGTTTGATTCTTTCTATTGCATGCACCTCTTCACAAAAATGTGACAAGACAGCTGACTGATATCCACATCCAGATC
>Ga0181598_1002368_pt1 | contig 17263 bp, 16 predicted proteins | sample 041ome_4_FD_153295 | JGI IMG/M metagenome (GOLD analysis project Ga0181598, IMG submission 153295) | Coastal salt marsh microbial communities from the Groves Creek Marsh, Skidaway Island, Georgia - 041404US metaG (spades assembly) | ecosystem: Environmental > Aquatic > Marine > Intertidal zone >... | reverse complement strand
GAAAACAGCGATTGAAAAAAAAGCAGCAGCAGCAGAAGCAGAAGCAGAAGCAGCAGCACCAGCGCCGCGAAGGAAAAGGAACAGAAAAAGGAAAGAAACGATCCTCCGCGGCCGATACATTCGCGACGACGACGCTCGACCAAGAAGAAGAAGAAGAAGAAGAAGAAGAAGGTTACGAAGAGACGCGCGACGACCGCGACGCGTCTTTTTTTCCCGCCGACCAAGACGAAGAAAAAGAAGAAGAGCAAAGAAAGAGAAACGACGGTAACAACGATAACGACGACGACGACGAGTGCGGTGGTGCCATCAGCAGCAGATTACCGTGGATGCACGACGACGACGTCTGGTTGTTCGGAGGCGCAGGAGAAGGAGGAGAGAAAGAAAAAGTACGCTAGAAAAAACAAATGTATATTTTTAGGGTTTCAATCTAAAAGTCTGAGTCAGCTAAAGTTTAGTATGGACTCCATTCATAAACACGCGCGCGCTATCTTCACGCTCCAGATAGAGAGAGATATAAAAGAGAGAGAGAGAGAAAAACATGACGTTCACGTCCTCCTCTCTGCTTTTGTCTCCGTTTTCCCCCTCGTCGTTGTCGTCGTCGAGGAGGAGTACAAAGTTTTCTTCCTCCTCCTCGAGTTCACCCCAACTCGATTCGGCGGTTAGTAGATATGGTCGCAAAACGCGCTTTGCGTTGATGTCTTCTTCTTCATCATCTGGAGGAGGAGGAGGACCGTCGTCAAAGAAGAAGAGAGAAAAGAAAGATCCAGCCGGCGCGTTGCGAGAGCTGCTCAACGGGCCCGCCATCGTGCAAGCGCCGTGCGCGCACGACGCGTTATCCGCGCGGTTAATCGAACGCGCAGGTTTTTCAGCCGCTTTTATGTCTGGCTTTTGCGTCTCGGCGTCGCACTTGGCGTTGCCGGACGTTGGATTGATTTCGTACGCGGAGATGCAAGACGTCGGCGGACGGATATGCGATGCGGTGTCTCCGAATTTTCCAATCATTGGCGATGCGGACGATGGGTACGGGAACGCCATGAGCGCGAAGCGCACGGTGGAAGGGTACATCAAAGCCGGGTTCGCGGGGATTTTAATCGAAGACCAGATGGCGCCGAAACGGTGCGGACACACCGGTCCGAGACCAGTGTGCGATCGAGAGACGAGCATAGCGAGAGTGAGAGCCGCGTGCGACGCGAGAGATGAAAGTTTAGAAGATATCGTGGTATTCGCGAGAAGCGACGCGAGAAGTTCCATGGGTTTAGACGAGGCTTTGGAACGCGTGAAAGCGTACGTGGACGCCGGCGCGGACGCTGTGTTTATCGACGCTTTACAATCGAAAGAGGAAATGCAACGCTTTTGCGACGCGTGCCCGAACACGCCGAAAATGGCAAACATGTTAGAAGGCGGCGGCATGACGCCAATTTGTCAACCGAGAGAGTTACACGCCATGGGGTTTAAAATCGTCGCCTACCCGCTGTCGATGTTAGCGGTGAGCGTAAAAGCTATGGAAACTGCTTTGCAAGGAATAATGTTCGAGGGGTACCCGGACGAAGAGTTGCTGCCGACATTCGACGAATTGAAGGACGCGGTTGGAATGAACGAGTATTTAGAGGAGAGCAAGAGGTACAAGTCGGGGAGCAGTTCGCGAACTCCCGCGTAAAAGATTGATTTTTTTTAATACACATTATCCTACTAAAACGGTGTTGGTACACGCTCACAAAAAAGAGAAGCTTCTTCTACTACAAATACACGCACGCAAACACAAAGAGACAGAAAGATGAATACATTCTACTGCTTCTGCGTTCCCGCTCTATTTCTACTACACTTGTCATCGTTCTCGGATGCGCCTCCTTCGTCCTCTCTCTCTCTCTCGCGCGCGCGCAACACCAAACCTCATCATCTCTCAACTCTCTCTCATCTCTCACGTTCGCTTCAACTCCTCGTTCGCCCACTCCATCTCCGTCAAAATCTTCGCCACGGACACCCGCAGCTCCTGAAACATTTCCAGAGACATCTCGAACGTCTCTCTTTTTCTCGTTGTTGTCGCCGCGCTTTCTGTTTCTGTTTCTTCTTCTTCTTCACTCTTCTTCGTTTCCAAACTCATCAAAATCGTCGGTCGCAAAACTTTCTTCGCCTGCGAAGAGGACAAGGTCACGTCGACTCTCCAGCTGCAATCGACGAGCGCGTTGTTGTTCGAAGAAGAAGAGGAGGAGGCCATTTTTATTCTTCGCGCAGAGGTGAGAGCGTGCGCTCTTCTCTCCGTTATCACGCAGAAAAATTCCTTTTTTTTCCCGTTAAGAATTGGAAAAAAAATGGAGCACGAAAAGCCTCACAAAGCACAAAAGACCGCACACGCATAATAAACGCTCGTAAACGGAGAGAGAACGAGCGACCTTTGGTCGAGCAAAACAGAGAACGACGACGACGCAGAGAGAGAGCGCGAGAGGTCGTTTATTTTTTATTAAAGAGAAGCCCCGCGCGATACGATAAATAATACACACCACACAAAACATGTTTGGTCTCTCGGCGAATGCGACGACGAATCAGCAGCAGCAATCGAACCTCTTCGGAGGAGGGGGAGGAGGTTTGTTCGGTAATTCCACTCCTGGAGGTTCTGGGCAGCAGCAGCAGCAGCAGCAACAACAACAACAACAACCTGGTGGTGGAAGTGCTTTTGGTGGCGGTGGATTGTTCGGGAACGCCGGGAACGCGAACGCTGGGAGCAGTAGTCCCTTTGGAAGTTCGAATCAAAATCAAGGAGGAGGAGGAGGAGGACTTTTCGGGGGGGCGCCGGCGTCGTCGTCGTCGCCCGGTGGATTATTCGGGAACGCGACGAATACTGGCACACAGCAGCAGCAACAACAGCAACAACAACAAGGAGGCGGAGGAGGTTTATTCGGGAGCAGCAATCCGACGAGCACGACCTCGACGCCTTTGTTTGGAACATCCGGCGGCGGAGGAGGAGGAGGAGGAGGGTTGTTTGGCGGCGGCGCGACGACGACGACTACTACTACTACTCAAGGAGGATTGTTCGGGAAACCACCGACAGGAGCGACGACGACGACGACGAGTGGTGGAGGGTTGTTTGGGGGAGGAGGCGCTGCGGCGGGTGGATCGGGTCTGTTTGGGAAACCGGCGGGAACGACGACGACGACGACGACGAGCGGAGGGGGACTTTTTGGCGGAGGCGGAGGATTATTCGGCAACGCGAGCGCTGGAAATCAACAAAACCAAAGCAGCGGCGGTGGCCTTTTCGGTGGTGGGTTAGGACAACAACAGCAACAGCAAACGAACGGGACGACGTCGTCGTTGTTCGGCAATCGGCCGTCGCTTCTCGGCGGGACGCAACCGCAAAATCAACAAGGACTCTCGCAATTTCAGCAACAACAAAACTCCTTCTTTAATGTTCCAGAATCGATCGCGACGCAAGCGCAAGGCGGCCCGACGTTATTTGGCGGCAACTTAGCGCCCTCGGAAGCTTTGCTCAGAGCGCGACAACAAAGACAACTAGCCAGTCAACCTCCGGCAAACGGGACCACGTTAGAACCGGTCAAAGAGTTACACGACGTCATGAACGCGTATAATCCTCAGCATCCGGAGTATAGATTCAAAGCATTTTTCTACAACATCGCGCAAGATCCACGACAGAAAGTAAAAATTCAAAACATCGACGAACGGACGTGGCACGAGTTGCTCGATAAAGTCGGCGGCGAAGAAAACGAGAACGGATTGTGGCCGTGTCGAGTAGACGGTTTCGACGGGTTGTTTAAGCGAGAACAAGCTCAGGAAGAGGAATTGAAATCGCAAGAGGCATTCGTCAACGCGTACAACCAGTGCATACGCCAAATTAACAGCTGGAAAGAAGGCTCTTACGAAGTGAGACGCACGCAGTGCGAACGCCGACGCGAAGAACACGCGCACAGAGTGTTGAAAGTCATGCGAAAATTGGAATCGTTCAGAGCGGCGTATCACAGAAGAGTAAACCCGCAACTGAGCACGTCTTCGATGAGAAGAAGCAGTGGTGTGAACGCATACAACCGAGGCGCAATAAATGGTGGATCCACTTTCGCGTCGAAAGAAGAGCGAGAGTTGTTCGAAGTTTTGCAAAACTTGAAGAGAGCGTTGGATGGCTCTGGAAAGGAAAGTTTGAGTCGACAGGCGCAACAGTTGACCACCACCGCGCGAGTGAAAACGCAAGAGTTATCGAGGCAGTTAGCGACGTCACCTTTACGAGGCGGAGCGGGTAGTTTATTAGCGGGAACCACCACCACGAATGGCAGCGGTTACTACGAGATCAGCAACAACGACAGGACGAGCACGTCTCCTCCTTCTTCGTCGGGACAACAACACCAACCGTCGAACGCGAACAAGAAAAAATCCAACAAACCGGTCCTCCTCCAACCGTACGACCGCGAGCGCACGAAAGTCACCAAAACCGACTTGGACGACCTCTCCTCGCACAAAGACGTCGTCGACCTCCTCGCTGGAAACATCAAATCCATGAGAGAGGATTTAACTCGAATGTGTTTGGCGTACGGTTTGCAACCGGTTATCAGCGCGAACGCGGATCCTCAGCAACAACAGTACCAACAGCTTCAACAATCGACGCAGCCGCAATTGCAAACGCAACAACAACAACAACAACAACAACAACTCAGTGTTGGTGGTTTCTCCTTCGGACAGCAACAACAACAACAACAACAGCAACAACAAAATCCCGCTTTAGCCGCGCATCAGTTCGGAACGACCCCAGCTCGGTCCTCCTTTTTTTAATACCATACTGACGATACTATTTCACATATATAGCGAGAAAGAAGAGTTTACATGAGTAAAAAATGTGGATTTCATTTCTTTCTTTTTTTTTGGCAAACACTTCCTCTCTCAAAATCGCCCAAACGACTCCCACGTAACGTCACTCTGCTCTCTCTCTCTCTCCTGCCACCGATAATTCTTTACGCAACGCATAACGTCATAACTTCTTTCGAACCATCCGCGGGGAACACAAAACAAAGGGATACGCACGTGTACACATCTTATATTTTCCCGAGAGAGTTAAGAAGAGAGAGGGATTTAAAACAATGAGCGCGTCGACCTCGTCGTCGTCGCGACGAGCAACCTCGTCGCTCTTGTCGCTGCGACGCTTTTCTTCCGTCTCCTCTTCGTCGTCGTCGTCGTCGTCGTCGTCGTCTTCGCTGATGACGAGCAGAACTAATGTAAGCATCTACTCCGGGAAATCGTTCAACCGATGGGGGGGAGACGTGTCGTCTTTTTACCGAAGAGCGACTTCGTCTTCTTCCGTCGCGGTGACTTTTCCGTTGAAGATCGGAGAGAATAACGCGCGATGCGACATCAACCCTCGTCGAGGAAGAAGTTACTCGTTCGCCAGCGACGCTTTGAACAACCGCGTTAAAGAAGAGAAAGAACGAAACCAAATTTCTTCGAAGTCGTCGTCCCACGCGTACAGCGCGGAAGCAGCCACGTTGTTGGAAGAAGATGATGAAAAAAAAGCAACAAAAAATGTTGGAGTAGAAAAGGATAAAAAATCGTCGGCGCAATCGTACATGCTGGCGCATCCAATCTACGATTTCGGGTACATCGAACAGCTCAAACCAAAACACCGGCAACCGCAAGGCGCGAGGGATTACGTGTCGATGTTTGCGGTGTGGTCGGCTCGGAAAGGGTTCGATACGATCACGAATTACTCGCACGACAGGAGCTTGACGAAGGACGAGTGGTTGTTTCGGTTTATATTTTTAGAGACGGTGGCGGGGATTCCTGGGATGGTGGCGGGGATGTTGAGACACATGAACTCGTTGAGGCTTTTGAGGCACGATAATGGGTGGATTCACACGTTGTTGGAAGAAGCTGAGAACGAGCGGATGCACTTGATGACTTTTTTGAACATGAAACAACCGTCGATGTTGTTCCGAGCGGGCGTGTTGGCCGCGCAAGGGGTGTTTTTTAACGCTTTTTTCTTTAGTTATTTGATCTCGCCGAGAACGTGCCATCGATTCGTCGGGTACTTAGAGGAAGAGGCAGTCAGAACGTACACGCACGCGCTGAACGACATCGATAGCGGTGGCACAGACGCCAGGCAATGGGCCAAGGAAAGAGCGCCGAAATTGGCCATCGAGTACTGGAAGATGGACGAAGACGCGACCATTCGAGATGTTTTACTCGCCGTCCGAGCGGACGAAGCCAGTCACGCGCACGTCAACCACACGTTTTCCAGCATGGGCACCACGCAGAAGAACCCGTTCGTGAAAGGCGAGAGTCACTTGCCGGAAAACTTTGTCGAACCGCCGCCCGGGTTTGTCCCGAGCGAGGAAAATCGAGTCGCCAAAGACGCGGATTCGTTTTAATTCAACATACATCATCATTATTAGTAGTGAGAGAGAGTCAACTGCAATCATAACAACAACAACAACAATAACAATAAAGAGAGAGAGAGAGAGAAAGGAATCTGTTTGTAAATACACGTGTACTAAAGAGCATTCAATTCATCGTTTCCGCGCGAAAAACTTTTGTACTTTTTGCCTTCTGTTTTGTCGTCAAAAACACACGAACAAGACGACAAACCGTGAAAAGAACGACAACAACAACAAAATGTCTTCTTCTCCGCCGTCCGCGAAGCGTCACAAACCCGACGACGACGATAACGACGAACGGAACAACAGTAATGTCTCGATAAACCGCGCGTTAACCTTTCAAACGAGAAAAAAAATCGACGACGCCGCGCAGAAGAACGATCGAGTCTCCGCTTTTGAAGCGTACGACGCCGCCAAAAACGACGCGTCGATTCTGTTACCGATGCACACGTTGAACGTCTTATTGCATCTCTGTTCGACAGCCAGGGAGAGAAAAGGAGGAGAGGGAGATGAGAAGAACGAGAGCGACGACAAAGACGGGGCGTCGGGAGAAGAAGAAGATCGGTTGGATAAAGAACGCGCGGAAGAGATTTTCTTCCGAGTGATGCCGCAACGAACAGACGTGAAAAAAACAGAAATGAGTTACACGGCGATGGCGAGATTGTATTCGCGATTGAAAGAGTACGAGAAAAGCTACGAGATGGTGGACGCGTGTAAAAATGGAGGCGCGGATGGGAAAAAGTTGACGCCAAAATTGAGAACGTTCACGCCTTCGTTGCATGGCTTCTGCGCGAGCGGGAACGTGAAGAGAGCCGAAGACGTGTTCGAAGCCATCGAGCGAGAAGGATTGGAATGCACGGAAATGGAGTTTACCTCGATGATGGATTTGTACGGGAGAGAGAAGAAGACGTGCGAAGAGAGTGGGTTTAGGCTGTTGAGGAAGATGAAGTCGAAAGTGAGGACGTGTGGGAAGGAGTTGATTGAAAGTATCAGGAGATTTTTTGAAGCCGAGCCAAACGCGTGGCGGTGCGAGACGGTTGAAAACGTGGAGAGTAGCTCCGGACGGTTTGAGGTGTCCAACGCAAATGGCGAAAATGATAGCAAGCAATCGTTCAAGTTGAAACAAGTCGGCTTAAACGATGTCGAATCGAAAGAGCTGATCGCTTCGGTCGGGAAACTCGCTCGAGAGCGCGAAGCTGGCGCAAATTTTGACGACTTTTGCGATTGGTTGGAGAAGCGAGAGGCGAAGGTGCAATGCATCATCGACGGAGCGAACGTCGGGATGGCGAACCAGAATTTCGCCGGTTCGAGATTTCATTTTGGCCAATTAGAGAACGTCGTCGAGGAGTGTCGACGACGATACTGTTCTTCCACGTCGTCGAGTAAAGAAAACAACGACAGCGCCGCATCCAAACAACGCCCAGTCGTCTTCCTTCACCAACGCCGGACGAGAGACCAAGCGGCGAAACACCAGTTTGGTGAAAAAGTACTGAACAGACTGAGACAAAACAAAGAGATATTCGTCACGCCGCACGGCTCGAACGATGATTGGTATTGGCTCTACGCCGCGTTAGTCGCCGGAGAAAACGCGGTTTTAATCTCCAACGACGAGATGCGCGACCACGTGTTTCAAATGCTCCCGGATCCGAACTTGTTGAGGCGATGGAAAGAGAGACACCAGGTGCGATTTAGCGTGACGAAAGGTGAGGTCGAGCTTTACGAGCCGGACGTATACACCACGTGCATACAAGAAGACGAGAAAGATGAGTACTGGATGATTCCTTACGTCGAAGACGAGGACGAAGAGAAGGAAGGATACCATGAAAACGAAGACGAGGAGGAGAAGTGGCTTTTTTTTGGCCGCATCAAGTAAACCCGCCACGAAAATCTGTTAATACCAAACACCAGAAAGCTAAAAACCTACTGCGCACTAAAAATGATTCTCTCTCTAACTCCTAAAACTCTACGACTAAAAACACGTACTCTTCGCAGCTCATGTCCTCGTCGATCTCGCACTTTCTCGCGCCCAGCTTTTCGCATTCGTCGAAAAATTTCGCCTGCAAACCAATCGCGCGTTCTCTTCTCAACTCGCACAAGATTGCCTTCTCGCCTAAAATCGAACACGCGTTCGCCAAATCTCTGCACGTTTCCGGATCGTACAACACGTCCGCTCCGATGATCAGTTCCACTTTTTTCGTCAGCTGCAAACTCTCTCTCGTTACATCGCGTTTGCTCCAATCGAACAAGGCCGCCGCGACCGCCGCTCCGGGAGCGTCTTCAAACGCGTCGCACGAAACGACTTCGACCCCGTTCACTTTCGCCGTCGACAACGCGCAGTGCAACGCGAGTGGCTCTCTATCGAGCAACAAACCTTTCTTCCCGAAATGTTTCGCCAGCATCACCCCGGCGAAGGATAACCCGGCGCCGACTTCCGCGAAAGAAGAAGAAGAAGAAGAAGTTACCAACACCCATTTTTTTTTCTCAATCAGTCTCGTAACCAAAGCAATTTCGGTCGGCCAAACGTCCGCCCACGAAGGATCCGCGTCATTATTTGCATACTTCACGTACCACTCGTACAGCTCGTCGACCGAGGGTGGTTTCACGACGTCCAGGTCCAGCGTGCGCGAAGTAGCAGTCGTTGTTGATTCGTTCTTCGTTGTCGTTATAGAAATTCGAGTTTGTTGCAGAGGACACAAGTGTTCGTCGCCATCGAATAAGTACACGGAAGAAGAAGAAGAAGAAGAAGAAGAAGAAGAAGAAGAAGCTAATAAAAGGCGTCCTCGTTGTTGTTGTTGTTGTTGTCGACGACGACGCTCTCGTTTCGCGAGCGGAAAGTTTGGAAGACGACGATGACGAAGCGATATCGAACGACACGTGTTCATATTTTTTCCGCACGTGTGTTTTTTTGGGGAAAATCTAAAAGATATTTTCTCTTCTTAAACGAGGAAGTAATCGTCGCGAGACATCGCCGCGGCAAAGCACCAGAATATATACACACGCACTACTCTCATTACATACACATCTACGTAGGAATTGATGTACGTTCATCTTTTTTATGCGCTTCGTTTACCAAAACCACTCAGCGAGGAAAGAAAGTACTCCACGCGCCTTTTTTCAACTCCAACTCCACGGGCGTTTTCAGCGTCACCTCGCCGTCCACGCCAACCAACTCTTCGCGATCGCCCGTGTCAATCTTTAATTTTTCGCACTGGATGTAAAAAACGTCGTCTTTTTCCACGTGCGCGCCGTTTTTTGGCGCTTTGGTGTCGTCGAATAAAGCGACGGTTTTAAGCGTGCCGCATTTTTTGGCGACGACGACGTCCATCAAACCGTCGTCGAGTTTCGCCATCGGGGTGAAATGGAAACCTCGGCCGGAACATCGCGTGTTTTGGGCGAAGAGCATGAGAAAGTCTTCGTCGGCGCAGGAACCTTTGAGTCGAGACGAGGGCGTTTCCGCGGTTAACGAAGCGACGTTGGATTTGTTCTTGAGGATGTGATAAAATCCAGCCAAATCGTACCGAATTGGACCCAAGAAGCGCATCTTTTCTGCCGTTTCCGCCGCGTCTCTAGCCATCCCCCACGTGACGACGTTTATGCTCATCGTCATTTGTTTCTTCTTCTTCTTATTCTTTATATCATCGCCAGAAGCACCACCATCATCGATATCATCATCGACATAACTTTCAATCTGAACCGCGTCCGCGTCTCTCGCCTCGCCGCTTTCGCACGCCAATCGAAAACAATCCTCGACGGTGAAACATTTCAAATCTCGCGCGAAATTATTCCCGGTACCGCACGGCAGCGCCACTATCGGCACGTGCTTCTCGTTCTCTCTCAACGGTTTCTCTTTTCTCGCCTCGACGTACCCTTGCACGGCTTCTCGCAACGTCCCGTCGCCTCCGAGCACGAATATCGCATCCGGCGGCGCTTCTTCACCTAAAACGCACTCTCGAACAATCTCTCGGCAATCCCCTTCGCACTTTGTCGCTCTTTCCGTCGCTTCTGCGATTGAATATTTCTCGCGCAGCCTTCTCAAAGTCTCCAACTCCTTTTTTCCTCTCTTCGATTTGATTTTTACCCCGTGAAGGACGACGAGGATGTTCTGTAATCCGTTGTTGTTGTTGTTGTTGTTATTTCCAACTTTGCGCTTAGTCGTAGGGGATTTGTTGTTGTTGTTCTCCGAAGACGAAGACGACGACGAAGCGTTGTTCCTCTCGACTTTCGAGGGACGCAAAACCGGGTGGTTGAGCCAGAGCGTCGTCGTCGGCGACGAGGGAGACGACGTGGACGTCATTCTCTTCTTCTTTCTCGTTCTCTCTTTTCTCTGTGCGTGCGTGTGTGTGTATCTTTCTCGCGGATGATTGATTGATAGAACGAACTTTTCTCCAATTTTCCACGCACTTCATTCATACTCTCTCGCGTGCGTAATCATCATCATCAATCATCGCGATGGGTGTCGCCGCTGCCGCTGCTCGTCGAAGAAGAAGAAGAAGCTTTGCCTCCTCCTCCTCCCCTTATTTCGTTCTCTTCTTCTTCGTCTGCGTCGTCGTTTCTTCTACTCGCGCGAGTTTAGCATTGGGGAAAGACGATGAAAATGAAAATGAAAATTCGATGCTTCGATTCCAACACGAAGCGCACGATTCCAATCGTTTCCCCGGATGGCTCGGCGAGAAACGGCGGTCTTCGTCTTCATCCGCTCACAAGGATATGCAATCGCTCGGGACGTGGGTCGAACCGATATCTTGGCAGCCGCGAGCGTTCGTGCTGCATAACATCACGAGCGACGAGGAGTGCGACGAGATTTTACGCATCGCGAAACCGATGATGCGTCGAAGCACGGTGGTGGATTCAGTCACCGGGGAGATCAAAACGGATCCGATTCGAACGTCGAGGCAGACTTTTTTACAACGAGGAGAATATCCAGTCGTGACGCGAGTGGAAGAGCGGTTGTCGAGGTATACGATGCTTCCTTGGTATAACGGCGAAGACATGCAGATTTTGTCGTACGGCGTCGGCGAGAAGTACTCGGCGCACCACGACGTCGGCGAGAAGAGTACGAAATCCGGGCAGCAGCTGAGCGCGGAAGGCGGGCACAGAGTCGCGACGGTTTTGTTATATTTAGAAGATACCGAGGAGGGCGGGGAAACCGCGTTCCCAGATTCCGAGTGGATCGAACCAGAGAGCGAGTACGCTCGGCAAAAATTCTCCAAGTGCGCCGAAAACGGCGTCGCGGTCAAACCGAAACGAGGCGACGGTTTGCTCTTCTTCTCGATCACGCCGGAGGGCGAAATCGACCAAAAGTCCATGCACGCCGGGTGTCCAGTCGTTAAAGGCACGAAGTGGACCGCCACGAAATGGATTCACGCGAGACCGTTCCATTACAGAATCCCCGGTCCTAAACCGGCCAGGGAAGGGTGCGAGAATAAAGACGAACGGTGTAAAGGGTGGGCCAACGCCGGCGAGTGCGAGAAGAACCCGGCGTTTATGACGGTGAACTGTAAGTGGGCGTGCAGAGTGCCCGGGTGCGAGCATAAAGGGAATTAGCAGTAGAGTAATAATAATAGCAGCAGAGAGAAAGAGAAAGAGCGCACAGATTCGCGTTGGTTTATTGCAGCAGAGAAGAGCGTTTAGTAGTGTATACGTACGCGTGTGTATAAAATAGTGCATGTATTAACACATATCAAAAGATGCGAGTATAGCGTCTTGTGTATAAAATAGTGCATCATGTATAGCGTCTTCGCGCGTAAAAATTTTGATGACGTGCACCAGCACTTCACATTTTTTCCTCTCTAATCCACACGCGTGCAAAGAAGAATAAAGAAGAGATATGCGCGCGATCACCACTAACTCTGTCGCGCAACAACAACAACAACAACAACTATCACAGAGAAGAAGAAGTAAATCTTTCGTCGTCGAGCAGCAACAACAACAACAGCGAAGAAGAAGAAAAAGAACGCAAATTTCGATCCAAACGAAAGCGATGACGAGCGGAGAAAAAGTACAAAAGTCCGACGCCGAGTGGAAGAAAGAACTCACCTCGCAACAGTATCAAGTGTTGCGATTAAAAGGCACGGAACCGGCTCGAACCGGGGAGTACGATAAGTTCTACCCGTCCGAGGGCCACTTTGTCTGCGCCGGGTGCGGGAATCCGTTGTATTCTGCGGAGTCAAAGTTTAACAGCGGATGCGGGTGGCCGGCTTTCGATAAGTGCTACGAAGGTTCGGTCGGGACGAACGTCGATAACTCGTTCGGGATGCGACGGGTGGAGATTGTCTGCGCGAAATGCGACGGGCACTTAGGTCACGTGTTTGAAAACGAAGGGTTCACGCCGACAGCGGAGAGGCACTGCGTGAACTCGGTTTCGGTGAAATACGTGGAAGGGAAGTGCGACCAGAACGAAGCCAAGGTAATCGATGGAACTAGTATAGCGGGAGGGGCGCAAAACGCCCTCTCGATGTTGATTCGGCCGGCTTTGTATTTTACGATTGGCTACACCGCGTTGAACGTTTTGGCGCATAGCGCTTCAAGTTTTATGACGCGCAGCGCGCAATAGCTATGTTTGTGTGTGAACAAAATGATATATCTACTGACGCTTGCTTGTCTCTCTCCTCACTAAAAAAAATTGAAGGTGGTCTAAAAAGAAAGCGCGTGGGTAGGTATATGCGAGTATTTGTCATATCAAATAATGTACCAGTAGCATATATATGAGAATCTAAAACGCCAAAAGAATAACACTATTGACTCGCGTTTTGTTGTCTGTATAAAAAAGAATACGCGCGTGATGAATTTACTTACTTAGCCGACACCGAAACGTCTCCGATCGGGGGTAAAATCTCCTTCACTTTTCTCGTTTTCGTGTAGAACAAGTAGAAGTACCACAACTTGAAGCCCATACCGATGACTAACACCATCATGGCGTCAAACGCAACCGTATCTTTGTCCGAGTACAAGCGGTACGTTCTGCCCATGGATTCCAAAACTTCGGATCCGGGCACTTTCGCCCCTGTACCGAGAGCAGTTTCCGCGGAGTTGGCGAAGCACAACAAATCGGATTCTTTGCACGGGTCGAAGGAAGCGTCGGCGTATTCCAAATACACCATCGCTCTCAACGCCCACTTCATGATGTTCACGTACGTAAACGCTCTGAACGGCCACACGACGTCCTTCTCGTCGATGAGGATCCCGTTGAAGAGGAAACCGCCGAACCACAAGTTCATGTAGACCAACATACCAATCAACGGGTTCGTGAAGCAAATGGAGAAGACTTGCGCGGCAGCTTCGTATGCCCACAACATCAACGCGTACACCAACAAGGTTTGGATGTAATGAGGCGCATACCAATCAGCCATGCCGTAACCTGAAACCGAAACCGCGCATACGGCCAAGAAGAGCATCAGCGGAAGCTGAATCAACGCGTTCGAGAAGAGGTAGGAGATCGGCCTTAACATGCCGTTTTTAATTTCCCGCTTCATCGCCGCGAACTCTTCGTTGTAACTGAAAACTGCGACGACACCTAGTGAAGTCGGCACGCCGATATGCCAAACAATAAGCCACATTCTAGAAAAGATTTGGTCTTGCTCTCTTTCTCTGGACTTAATGTAAATGATGCCAAAGAAGATGCACGCGTTCAAGAACATGACAGCTCTGGCGACGTACAAAGTCGGATCTCTGAAGACCAATAAACCGTGTCGGCGAAACAAAGTCATCGTCTCTTTGAGCGTGGAGTTGCCCAAATGTTCATTCTCCGGGACGCCACCAGTTTCCTTCAAATCGTCCTCGTAATTCCCGCACGGCAACCCTGTGTACGATGCCTCGTATTTGTCGAGGATATCGTCGACTTGTTTCGGGTCCGTGAATTCTCGGTTGACTAAATCGAGCATAAATTCCGCCGGGTTGGTGTTCGCCGGCATCTTGTGCCCAATCTTTTCAAAGTACGGCAAGACGTTCTTGGAGGTGCCCAAATACGCGACTCTCCCGCTCGATAACAACATGACGCGATCGAAACCGTTAAACACCGCCGTCGACGGTTGGTGAATGGTACACACGATGGCGATGTTCGTCGCTTCCGCGAGTTCTTTCAAAAACGCCATGATTGCGGCAGCCGCGGCGGCGTCCAACCCAGAGGTCGGTTCGTCCAAGAACAAAACCTTCGGGTCGGTCAACAAACTCACCGCCAAGGACAAACGTCTCTTTTGCCCACCAGACAAACCTTTCAAGAACTGGTTGCCAACTTTCGTGTCGGCGCAATCGACCAAACCAACCGTGGTCAAAATAGCGTCGATCCTCGCTCTCTTCTGTTCCTCCGTATCGTTCACGCACAAATCCGCCGCGTAATCGAGCGTCTCTCTGCACGTCAAAAACGCCCAGTGGTTATCCTGTTGCGTCATCGACGCGCAGTTTCTCGTAAAAACATCGCGAGTCAAGTCTTGACCGTTCAGAGTCACCTTCCCGTAGTTTTCTCCGTTCTTCATCTCCATCGTCAGCGCGTCGATCAAGCACGTTTTGCCAGCCCCGGACGGACCCAAGATGGCGAGCACTTCGCCCGAGCGAACGCACCCGTTGATGCCGTGCAAGATTTCAGCTTTTTCGCCGTCTTTCGTTTTCACTCGGTATCGGACGTCTTCGAATCTGTTTTTTCGCGTATTCATTCGATTTTTTTAAATAAGATTATCATTCGTGATGAGAAGAAAGTGTCAGATGAATCCAGAGAGGGTGCCTCTCTCGTCTCGCATGCGCATGACGTGAGAAAACGCACACCATGACGTTATCGAAGAAACCGTTTTGTATTCCTTCACTCGCGCGCTTTGATGAGGCGCACAGAGGTCTCGACGCCGGTAAAAATCATCGAACAACGCGCGAGAAAAGCTCTGTGAACCCTGAGTCGCGAACAGGAAAGAGAGATGAGAGCGGGAGAGAGCGCGTTGTTTTGGGTATTTCGCAAGCGCGTTCAGATTTCAGAGAGCCGACGTGCGACGATTGGAAGAAGTTTGGAAAAAACAAACGCGCCTACGTCGCGCGCACATTAAATTGAGAAAGAAAACGAGAAAAAATGCTCGCGCGAGGTTTCTCTCACCTGAAGACTGAATCCGTTTTCAAATTGTTCTTCGATCCGAGCACGTCTTGCAAAGACGCGCTCTTCTTCATGTTGCCGCTTTCCACGTCGGCCATTTTTTTTTGTCGACTGTGTGGTATATCTTACTTAAGTTCTGAGGAAGGAGGAGATATCTGGACCACGAAATGAAAAATACAAAAATGTGCGATGTGTGCACCAAAAAGCAGTAAGCAGAGAAGAAAATGGAACAAAGAATGAAGCGATTTGAAGGCGATGATTTAAATTAGGCTGTGGATGCGCGCGCGCGTAGGACGACGTACCAGTTCTACGCGCGTTGTTTGTTGTTTACGAATATTTAAATATAAGTATACGTCGTTATAAAAGTAGTTGTTACAAAGGTCCCCGTTTGTTTTCTCACTCTCTCTCTCTCTTTCTCTCACGCGGCGAACTGTTTGAAACTCTCCTTGGTTTTCTCGTAAACCTGCGCCGGCGTCGCAATCGCGTTTACTTTTCTCACCTTGCCCAACTTTTCGTAAAACTCCACCACCGGCATCGAGCTCTCTCTAAACGTCACGAACCTCTTCTTGATCGATTCGACGTTATCGTCCGTTCTCCCTTCGTTTCTACCCAACAATCTCTCCAGCATCACCTCTTCGGTACAGTCGTACATCAAGACGAATTCGCAGTCGTACCCGGCGACTTCGACCCACGCGTCTCGGTTTTCTTTGTTCCTCGGGAACCCGTCGATCAAAAATCGCTCGGAACCAGATTTTTCCATCGCGGATAAGAGCAACTTCACCGTCACCGAACTCGGGACGATTTTACCGTCTTTAATCATTTGCGCGACCATGTTCCCATCTTTCGTGCCCGATTTCATGTGCGCTCGGAGTAAGTCCCCGGCGGATAAGTGCGTGAACTTGTAGTCGCGGACGATGTTGGCGCATTGCGTCCCTTTCCCGGCGCCCGGGCCGCCGAGGACGAAAACGACCGTCGGGTGATTAGCGTTGCTTTTCTTTACTTTAGACGCTTTGCCGCCCATCGTTCTCGTTGTTGTCACTTCTTTCGTCGCTGAAGGTGTTTTTGTTATTTCGTGGTCCGACGACGACGATAACGTTGTTGTTGATATCGAAGACGCGAGAAGTCGACGATGGAAAAAGCAATCGGCTGCTTCGCGAGGAACTTGATTTCGATGGAAGACTTCTTTGTCGCTAAAACAACCGCTGCTTCTTAAAAAAGAAGATAACGCGGACGACGCGAGAAAGAAGGCTCCGTTGTTGTTTTGCGCGGTGGTGGTGGTGCGGGTGCTCTTGCTTTTGGACAAGGACAGCGCCGCTCTGAGCATACACAAAAAGTTTTTAAGTGACGACGAAGAAAGAGTTTTTGGAGGGTCGGAGAAAAGCGAGAAATTCGATTTTAGGGTTTAGTGATGTTGGCACTAAACCCTAAACTTTAGGTATTGGAACACGTTCTTTCTTCTCCCGTTTTACACATAGAAAACAAACTCGCGCGCGAGCGTTTAAAAAGGGATTCACACGAGAGAGAGAGAGAAAGGGAGAGAGAGAGAGAGAGAGAGACCTTCTTCTTCTTCTTCTTCTTTCTCGCCCGAGCGATGATGACGATGCTTTCTTCGTCCTCTTCTCTTTCCGAACAGAGATTGGTTTCGAATGGACTCGCGTCGACGTCAAGGAGGACGTTTTTATCGTCGTCGTCGTCCTCCTCCTCCTCCGCGTTGTTCGCGAGAAGGAAGAACAACATCAACAAAACCATCGGCGGGAGGAGGAGAGATGGAATCGTCATCGCGAACGCGAGCGGCGACAGAAACGACCGCGTTGACGAGAAGAGGAAG
>Ga0181598_1002366_pt1 | contig 17267 bp, 9 predicted proteins | sample 041ome_4_FD_153295 | JGI IMG/M metagenome (GOLD analysis project Ga0181598, IMG submission 153295) | Coastal salt marsh microbial communities from the Groves Creek Marsh, Skidaway Island, Georgia - 041404US metaG (spades assembly) | ecosystem: Environmental > Aquatic > Marine > Intertidal zone >... | reverse complement strand
GAAAGATACGCTCGAAAATGGTAGACGCGATGACGCCGCGCGCGAAGCCGCGCGAGAGCGCTCGCGAGCGCGCGACGCGCGAGAGGGGGGATGAAGTGATCGGTCGTCGATGGACGCGCGCGAGACGGGCGTCGGAAGCGCGCGCGGGACGGGGGGGGAGGGGAGACGCGCGCGAAGACGCGATCATATCGGGACGACGCGGCGAAGACGCGAAGACGCGAGGACGCGAGGACGCGAGGACGCGGGCGACGCGCGCGGACGCGACGAGAGGGTGGATGCGGAGAAGAGCGAGCGCGAGGGGAGACTGACGGTGAAGCGGTTCGACGACGCGCGATAGCGACTACGGGTTCGACCCGCTCAAGCTCGGCGAAAAGCCGGAGAACCTCGCGCGCTACCGCGAGGCGGAGCTCATGCACGCGCGATGGGCCATGCTCGGCGTCGCCGGTGTGATCGCGGTTGAAGTGGCCGGTCAAGGTGACTGGGTCAGCGCGCAACCGACGACGTGGGATGGTACGGCGAAGTACCTCGGTAACGAGACGCACGCGCCGTTGTTCGCCGTCATCGGCCTCAACACGCTCCTCATGGCGTTCGCCGAATCCCAACGCGGTGCCGCCTCGGCGGAAGAGCGCTTGTACCCGGGCGGCAAGTTCGACCCCATGGGCATGTCCAAGGGCAAGGACTTTGAAACCTTGAAGCGCAAGGAACTCGCCAACGGTCGCGTCGCCATGATGGCCTTCTTCGGCGTCATGGCCCAACACCAAGCGGCCGGTCCGGGCGGTCCGGGCCCCGTCGCGGCGCTCTTGGCGCACATCGCGGACCCGTGGCACGTGAACGTCGGCACCAACGCGGCTGCCATCCCGTGGTTGTCCACCGCCGGCGCCCCGCTCGGCTTCTGGTGCGTCTTCGAGCCGTCTCGCCGCGACGCGCTCGACCGACTCGACGTCCGCGACGCCGCTTTCCCGCCGCTCAAACTTTGACTGACCCTCATTTTTCTTCCCACTCCTCGCAGAGCGACGATTTTGCGTTCTCCCTAGTCGCGTTTTAATCGGAACGTTCCAACAAAATAAAATATCCGCGTCGCCGCGCTCGCCCGCCCGCGCGCGGCGACGTTCGCCGCACTCGACCGCGCGCCGAGCCTCGCCGCGCGTCGCCGCGCGACGCGCGCCCGTCGATGTCCCTCGCGCGTCGCGCCGCGCTCTCGCGCGCGGTACCGTCGACGTCGACCGCGCACCGTTCGAAACCACCGCGCGCGTCGAGCCGATGCCGCGCGCGCGCCGACGCGGACCACGCGCCGCGAGGCACGATCGCCGACGCCGCGCGCATGGTCTTGCACACGAAGCGCGGCCGCGCGATCGCGATCGCGGTGTCGAAGACGCCGCGGGAGACGTTCGCGGTGACGGCGACGCTCGAGCGGGACGGGACGCGGGCGACGACGCCGACGCGGGAAAGCTTGGCGGCGCTGAAGATGCACTTTGGACTGACGAGAGAGTCCGTGCGGGAGTGGATGTGCTTGGAAGATTTGCCGGAGGGCGCGGTGTACGATGAGAAGACGGAGGCGACGAGGATTGGGTTCGACGCGGAGACGCGGTCGGCGACGGTGGAGGTGCCCGAGTACGCGGCGCCGGCGAGTCTAGATTTCGTGCTTTACGACGAACGCACGCGCACGTACGACGAACCGAGCGGTGGGTGGGGTGGATCGGCGTTTTCGGTGCCGATCGGGATCGGGTGTGGACACGCACGCGAGCTCGGGGCGTCGGTGCTGACGCGAGACGAAGCCGCGGGATCGGGCGAGTTCAACGTCGCCGTGCTTTCGCGTCACGCCACCGCGTGCACGCTCGTGCTTCAGTACGGGGAGAACACGCTAGAGCTGGCGTTGAATCCGATCTCACATCGCACGGGGAACGTGTGGCACGTGAGTGTGCCTTTCGGTGGACCGAGCGACGTTTTACACGCGCCGACTCGGGAGGACGACGTGACGTACGGCTTTCGGTTTGAGGGCGACCCCGAAGGGCGCGCGGGGTCGCGTTTTTTTCCGGCGCAAGTCCTTTTTGATCCACGCGCGCTCGAAGTTGTGCGTCCTCTGAACGAGATGGACGAGCCAACGCCGACGCCGCGCTACATGGGATCGCTCGCCGCCGTTTTAGAGCGACGCGCCGTGGGCGACGCGAACCTCGCGCCCGCGGCCTCGGATGCGCAAGCGATCGCGTTGAACGTCGACTTGGCGTCATTAACCGCGGAAGGGACGCTTCAAGCGGCGGCAGCTGAGCTTCAGCGCTTGCGATCGACCATGCACTTCACCGCCGTCGCGCTCGCGCCGATTCAGACGCGCTCGGCGGATGGAGACGCAAACGCGCCGGTGAGCTTTTTCGCCATCGATCCGAAGTTTGGCACGCGCGCCGATCTTCGTGCTTTTGTGGCGACGATGAAGTCTATCGGCGTGGATGTGTGGATGCGATTCGTGCTGACGCAGACGGGTGAGGGCACGGATGCGTCGCCGCGTAGCGAAAGTCTTCGTGGCATCGACGCCGCGACGTACTTCCAGCTCGGTTCTAGCGGTGGCTTAGACTCTGCTGGTGTGCCCATGACGACGGCACTGAACCCTTGCTCGGCACCGACGATCTCTCTACTAGTCGACGCGCTTCGAACGTTCACATTATACGACGGTGTGTCGAGTTTCATAATAGAAACTGGCGGCGGCATCGTGCGAGGACCGCTCGGCCGCTCGCCACTTTTGGAAACGCTCGCGTACGACGCCGTGATCGGGAACGCCCCAAAAAAGCTGTATCTCACGCCGAGCGCAGATGAATGTGGAGCGATGCCTTCGTGGGGTGTCATCGGCGAGATCAATGCAAAATACTCTCGAGGCGTCGAAAACTTTTTCCGCGGCGCGCCAGGTATGTTGAACGAAATGGCGCTCCGTCTCGGTGGCTCACCGGACATTTTCCGGAGTAATCGTGACGCGCGATACGGATTGAACAATTTTTTAAGGCCCGCGCCGAGCTGTTCGATTCCGCCGACGTGTGCGATTCCAAAAACCACCACCGCGGATCCGACGGAGACGAGCGATCCGATCGCTCGAGCCGAGCTCGCCGCACTGTTCACCTCCACCGGCGGCATCCTCATCAACGTCCACGCCCTCAACCCTACGCTTCAGCCGCTTGCGTCACAGCTCTCGCAATTCCGCGCGAGCCGAATCGACCTCTTCACCGACGAATTCGCCTTTGACGGCGTACGATGGATCGACCCGTTCACCGGCGCCGCGCCGTCTTTCGACGACGTTTCCGCCGCGCCGTGCTTAACCTGTCTCCGTCGCGATCTCACCGGCCGCAATCGCGACGTTTGGATCGCTTACAACGGTTCCATCGCCGCCTTCTCCACCAACCTCCCGTCTCCATCGCCGGGCTTCCGATGGATTCGCCGTTTCGACACCTCCCTCGCCGCGAGCGACGCCGCCGAGCCGACGCCGCTCGTCGCGCAGTCGTACTCCGTCGCTCCCGCGTCGGTATCCGTGTGCGAGCTCGTCGAGCTCGCCAAGGCTTAGCCGCGCGCCGCGCGCGCGCGCGCGTCACCGCCTCTTCGCGCGAGGTTTTGTTTTAGTAACGCCCGCTCGCGCCCCAGCCATCAAAAAAATCTCAGCGAAAGAAAGATCTCTTCGAGTGACGACGACGCATCAAAAGACGACGCGCCGCGCGCGCCGTCGACGCCCGCGGTCGAGCGCGCGAGAGAAAAACAAACCCGCCTCGTCGCGGCGCGAACCGCGCGCGCGCGCCCGCTCGCGCGCGCGCTCGACGTCGTCGAGGACATCGCGCCGCCGCCATCGACGCCGTCGACGCGAACGCTCGAACGCGCGCGCGCGATGTCCATCACGCTCGAAAACAAGGGCTCGCTCCGCGCGTTCCCGTCCGTGGCGAGCATGTCCAACATGTCGGAGATGTCCGCGGCGAGCGTGGAGACGCAGGACGAGCGGTCGGCGGATGAGGTGCGCGAGGCGAAGGAGGCGACGCTCGCGAGCGACCGCGGCGAGTTCATCGAGGGCGTCGAACAAGGGAAATTCGTCGGGACGAAGATCGCGAACGCATTGGGGGACGTGGCGGGGGAGGTGCGGGAGGCGGCGCTGTCGGTGGGACGAGCGGCGCTGTCGGATTTGACGGATAAGGCGCGGGGAGCGGCGTGCGCGGAGGCGCTTTTGGGGTATTTGACCGGACAAGGGGCGTGCGAACCGATGAGTCACGGCGAGGATAACACGCACGGAGCGGCGATTGCGTTGTACGCACACGCGGCGCAGCTGTTTTACGACGATGCGGGGAAGGTTGAGGCGATTAAGAGAATCGTGGAGGCGCTGCGAAGCGTGCGGGACGCGGGCGCGTTCATCGGCGCCCGAGCGATCGGTAACTTGGCTGCGGACGTCCGTGAAGCCGCGATCGCGATGCTCGGCGAATTGAAGTCCAAGGCGTTGACCGGGGTAGACATCGCCGAGCGAAGGCAAGGCGCGGCGGCCATGGCTGGGATTTGCAAGGGGGTCGGCGTCGCCGCGCTCGCGGACTTACACGTCGTGGATGAGATTAAAAAGGCTATCGAGGATAAAAAGGATCCCGTCGCTCGCGCAGGGGCGTTGTTGACGTACGCGCACATGTGTCGAACCGCTGGTCGTGGATTTGAGCCGTACGCCATCGGTGAAGCTCCCATCGTTTTCACGTTGCTCGGTGATAGAAATGCCGATGTTCGCGAGGCGGCGAATTTGGCGCAGGCTGCCGTCGTCAAGGCGTTGCCTTTGACGGCGATGAAGCTTTTATCTCCGGCATTAAATGCTGGCATGCAGCACAAGGACTGGCAGAGTAAGCTCGGCTCGTTACACATCATGGGCGACCTCGCGAACAGAGTGCCGCAATCGTTCATGCGAGCCATTCCGGATCTGTTCCCGTCGTTTTTGGACACTCTATTCGATACGCACCCGAAAGTTTCTGCGCTTTGTGAAGAAATTCTTCCCAGTATTTGCTGTTGCGTAAAAAATGCGGAGGTTTTGGGCATGATGGACCTCGTATTGAGTGCGATTCGCACACCGCAAAAAGCCACCGAGGACTGCTTGGACAAGCTTATGGAGACGACATTCGTGAACTCCATGGACGCCCCGTCCTTGGCTGTGATTTTGCCCGTCATCTTGCGCGGCCTGCGTGAGCGAACGAAAGAGCTCAAGCAAAAGGCTGCAACGACTTTCGGAAACATTTGCGCTTTGGTCGACGACCCTCGCGATTTGCTCCCGTTTATTCCGGTGTTGTTGCCCGAGTTGGAAAAGGCTGAAGAGCACTCGCATCCAGACTTGCGCGAAGCCGCGACGCGCGCAAAAACGAGTTTGATGAAAGGTATCGACGCGAGTCAGTCCGAGGAGCGCAAGGTTGCGTCGAATATCGTGAAGGAGGCCATCAATGGCGCCGGCGTCAACGTTGACGTCGAGACGCAGTCGTATGCGGCCGCGCTCGGCGGTTGGGTCATGGATTCCGCCCCGTTGCGCATTCCTCCCTCCATCTTATCGAATGACATCAAGCGTGAGCTCACTCCGGTGCTCGAAAGCGCGTTCGAAGGGAACATTCAAGCCATTGAAAAGATTGCCAATGTATCCGTGATGGCATACAAGGGCCTCGACGAATCAGCCCTGCTCGACGAAAGCACGAAGGATTACATCGTCGATCTTCAAGGCATTATTTTAGCCTTTGCCGGTCGCGTGTTACTTCAACGCACGAATTTCACGCTCGAACGTGGTCGCACGTACGGCATCGTAGGTCAAAATGGTACCGGTAAGACGACACTTTTGAATCGCGTCGCGGCGAAGGATATCGCTGGTTTCCCGGAGGACGTCTCTGTATACTACATTCAGCACGAAATTATGAGTGATAAGGAAGAAACGATCGTCGACTTCATGGTTCAAATGGTACCTGAAGGTGTCACACGAGACACCGTCGTCAACACTCTCAAAGAGGTTGGTTTCGACGACGAAAAGATGGCTGCCACTATTCAATCCCTCTCTGGCGGGTGGCGTATGAAACTCGCCATCGCGCGCGCCATGTTGTGGGACGCCGATGTTCTCTTGTTGGATGAGCCAACAAACCACTTGGACACGAGTGCTATCGCGTGGTTGACCAACTATTTGAAGTCCTTAACGAACACCACCATCTGCCTCGTGTCGCACGACTACGACTTCCTGGCCGAGGTGCTGACGGACGTCATTCACTTGAGTGAAAAGACGCTCACATACTATCCCATGAGCTTCCGCGATTTCCAGTCGTTGAAACCTGAAATCGTCGCCGCGTTGCCGAGCAGCGACAATGCGATCGCTAAGCAGTCAAACATCGAAGGTGGCTCTGCCGACGGAGCGAAAGAGGCGAAAAAAGAGAGCGGCTTTGCCATCGACCAAATCGGCGACGACCAGCCGTCGCACATCAAACCGATTCGATTCCCCGAACCGGGTGATTTGGAGGGCGTCAAGTCTCGCGCAAAATGTGTCATGTACATGAAAGAGGTATCGTTCGGCTATCCAGGAACTTCAAAGAAGATTCTCAACGGTGCTACCGTGAAAATTACGCAAAACTCTCGAGCGGCGCTCGTGGGCCTCAACGGCGCCGGTAAGACGACGCTTTTGAAGTTACTCATCGGCGCACTTCAAATCGATGAAGGTGTCGGGGAAGTCTGGCGCCACCACAACTTGCGACTGTCCTACATCGCGCAACACTCCATGCAGCACTTGGAAGAGTCTTTGGAGAACACGCCGTTGGAGTACTTGCAAAACCGCTTCTACAATGGTCGCGATAAAGAAATCGCCAAGCGCGCCTCGCACAACTTGAGCAAGGACGAGCTCGCAACATCGCAAGAGCGTGGTAACATCATGGATGTCATTGGTCGCGTGATGCGAGGTAAACATCTGTTTTACGAAGTGCGCCGCGCCGGACGCGAAGAAAACGACACCGATTGGGAAATGATGAGTTCGTTAGAGCGCAAGGATCCGTACGTGATGAAGATGGTGCGTAACTTTGACGAAAAGCTCAAGGCGATGCAATCGGGTATGGATTTACGACCGCTCACCAAAGAAGAAGTGCGCATTCACTTGGAAAACTTTGGTATTGATCAAGATTTGGCCATGGGGAAAATCAAGCGCATGTCCGGCGGGCAAAAGAGTCGACTCGTCCTCGCCGCGGCCATGTGGACGAATCCACACATCATCGCTCTTGATGAGCCGACAAACTACTTAGATAACGATACCTTAGCTGCGTTGACCAAGGCGCTCATTGATTTCAAGGGTGGGGTGATTACGATTTCCCACAACGAGCCGTTCGTGAACGCCGTGTGTGACGAATTGTGGCGAGTCGGCGACGGAGTCGTCGTGACGGAGCCTGTAGCGGGTAAGGCGCCGAAGAAACTTTCTGTGGCTGAACGACGGGCTCTCAAAGCCGGCATCGACGCCGAGGAGGCGACGATGAAAGAAGCACAGAACAACAAAAAACTCACCGCCAAGGAAAAGAAGGAAGCGGCGGCGGCGAAGAAGGCGGCTGCTGGTCCGGTCAAGGATCTGTACGGTCGCGGCAAATAACATTCTTTCAGCTTTTAATTCGAATTGCACTCTCAACAAACTATTTTCTACACAGTCGTCGCTCCCTCGTTGGTGACGACCTCTTTTTCTACAAACTCAAGGATATCGTTCGACGTGATGTTGTCCTGAATTGATTTCCACGTCTTTTCGTAAGTGGTGATGAAATTCGGCGTATCTTTATCCGACCTCGTACGCAAGAAAACCCACGTTTTTTCATTCATATCCCACGTGCACTCGACGATTTTACCATCCAAGCTTTCGAGTGGATCCGTGCGTGTGACAAAATCGTCCTCGAGGCGGGCGAGCGCGCCGCCTTTTTGACCCACAAAGAGCAAACCTTTATCTCGCGATACGCGCAAGAGAAAGTCGACCGAGTTCAACTCTGGAAACTTCCACTTGAGCAGTGCTTCGTACGTTTGCGGGACGTACGGCACATTTGAGGGTTGGAAAATCAATCCATCGCTTTCGTGCGACAGGGCGGGAATGAACTTTTCGATGAATGAGCGCGCAAAATTCAGCGGGAAAAATTCCTTTGTGCGAACAGAAAACGGTTCTTTATGCGCGGCGTAAGCTCCACTCGGACCCGCCTGCGCGAGAAACGCCTTTCTCGGTTCGACGACGAACTCACGCACAATGTTCAATCGCTCCAAGAACGGACGTTGCGTCACGCGTTCGCCGTTGATGGCCATCAAATCGTACGCTAGATACCGGCGCGTCTGCTTCTTCGTCTGAGGATCGGTGTCGACGACCATCTCGCCATCCATCAACGTACAGTGGTGTACGTTGGTTCCAAACTTTTTGTGCGGTAAAGGAAATCGCATTTGCACGCGGCGAATAGCGAATTTTCTATCGATCAAGTACGTGCCATCGCGCATAAGCATTAATAAATAACGCGTCCCGTCCGCCTTCCACGTCACGCTGTATGGTTCACGTTTCAAGAGCTCCATGTTGTTGCGACTCAGACTCACCGGCTGTGATCCAGGAAAGTTATCAACGCGTCCTGAGGCCCCATCGTCTGACATGACCGCCCACACGCAAAGCTTTCGAATCTCGTGCGCCATTTCCTCGTACACCTCCTCGCCGACGACGTCTTCGTGATGCATCGATCCCGCATCACTCTCGACCTCCGCAATCTCCATCGCGCGCTGCAACGCTCTGCGCGTCCCCGGTATCGGTGCTCGACTGTGCGCTAACGTCTTCTTATACGTCAAATTCACCCTCGGATCGAACAGATCTCCCGCCGGTACCTTGTCGTCCGTCAACGGCGGCGCATCGCTCAAATCGTCGCTCTTCCACGCCGGCACTTTCGGATCCTTCGTCGTGCTAAACCTCCGTTCGAGATAATAATCAAACAAGCTCTCCAAGTACTCGCTCTTGTATATCCCCGGCGGTCGCACTTTCGCGAACTCCGTCACCCACTTATTCAACTCGGGCCAGCCTCGCGCGCGCTGACAATAATGCGTCAACATCGCGCCCGTTCGATTAAACCCGTGCGTACAGTGCACCAATATCGTCGGCGCATACCCTTGTCTCGCCTTTTCCTGCCATCCCGGATCGCTCGCCATCTCCGCCGCGCATCTTTGCACCGCGTACACGAATTCGCTCACCTCCCGCGGCGCCGGCGCGCCGTCCCGTCCCGCGCACCGAATCTTATACACCCTCACCCCGTACTTTTCGAAGTCGCTCGCGTCGTAATACCTCGACGTGTTCGTGAGATCGATCACCATCGCCACCGCGCGTCCTTTGCTCTGCGCCAGCGCCAGCGCGTCGTCGGGCGTGTACCAATCCTCTCTCGGGACGTCGGCGTAGAATTGCTCCCTCAGCGGCGCCTTGGACGCGAGAAACATCCCCGCGAACGGTTCGGACATGCGCGGGCACGCCGTCCATCCCTCGGGCGTCGCCCACGCGCCGCGCGGGCCGTCGTCGGGCATTCGTGAGGCGCGAAGTGACGCGCGGACCGTCGCCGCGCCAGTCCGCGACGCTCGCGATGACGTTCGCGTTCGCGCCGAGCGCCGCGAACGCCTCGCGCGCGCGCGCACGGTGCGGGACGATCGCGCACGGCGACGGCGCGCGCACGCCGACGCCGACGGCGCTCGCGCCGACGTCCAAGGGCGAACACGCGACGCTCACGAAGGATGTTTTGGACGACGTCGAGACGCGACTGCGCGCCGCGCTGCGCGCGCGGCGACGCGCGAACGACGACGGGACGAGCGATGAGGGGTGTTTATTCGGATGCGCGCTCGTCGGCGCGCACTTCGCGAGGAAGACGAAGCGCGGGACGAAGCGGAAGCGCGACGGCGACGAAGCCGAAGGCGAAGAAGCCGAGGGCGACGAGGCGGCGTGTCCGCCGCCGCGGCGATTAACGCTCGGACACTACAGGGATTCGATGTACTTTGGTATGAATGCGCAGAATCGCTCGGGTGCGGACGCGTTGGCGTGCGAGACGCCGTATGGGCAGAGGAGTTTGGACGCGCGCGAGTACGCGAGGATTTGGCGGTCGGGCGCGGCGCACGCGGCGGTTTCGTTGGCGGATGAACACGGAGGGTGGGAGAGCGCGAAGAAGAGTAAGACAGCGGCGATACGTACGTGTGCATGGCTGGATGCGTGCGCGAAAGAGGCGAAAACATTGGGGTTGCCGTTGTTTGGGGCGTTGACGGGGGGCGAACACGCAGAGGTGCGCGAGGAGTGTTCGCGTCGAGTGGCGGAACGGGATGATGACGTCGTGGGGTACGCGCTGAGCGGGTTCTTCGCCGGTGAAGACGTCAGTACGCGAGGAGCGTGCATAGAGGCGTCGTTGAAGCACATCCCGAGCGAGAAACCGCGCTATTTGTCGGGGACGACGACGGTGGAAGACATCGTGGACAACATCGACAGAGGCGTCGACGTGTTCGACGCGAGTTGGGCGAGCGAAACTGCGCAACGCGGGCGCGCGTTTTGTTTCCCAGTCGATGAAGAAGATGATGAGATGGAAGCAGAAGACGCCGAATCGCGCGCGACGTCGGGGAGCGACGCGTATTCCATCAACATTTGGTCGACGTCGTACAAGACGGATTTCACCCCGTTCATTCGCGGAGACCGCTGTCGCTGCCCCGCGTGCGCCGAGCACACTCGGGCCTACGTGCATCACTTATTACAAGCGCACGAGATGACCGCGGACGTCTTGCTCGAGGCGCATAACCTATATCACATCGCCGCGTTCTTTGCCGCGGCGAGACGCGCGATTCGGTGCGGTCGGTGGCAAGAATTTGCCGCCTTCCACCGCGCGTACGCCCAGCGCGCGCGCGAAACGTAGTGTTAGACATAGTTATAGCATATGATTCTTCGCGTTTGCTCGAAGCGCGCGCGCGCGACTCCGATGAAAACATTCAAAGCGCTCGCGCGTCCCGGTCGCCGCCATCCGCAGTCCTCGACGCCCCTGATGCGCACCGTCGACGCCAAACCCGCCGTTCTCGCGCGTTGGCGCCGCCCATCGCCTCGAACGTCGTCGCGCGCCGCGTCATCGCGCGATCCGAGCGACGCGCGACCTGCAATTTTGGGTTTCGGCAGCGCCGGCATAGACTACATAGCCAAACTCGACGGCGCTTTCCCGACGCCTGACGCCAAAACGCGCGCGTCCGAGCTCGAAATCGTGGGCGGAGGGAACTGCGCGAACGCGCTCGTCGCCGCTTCGCGCCTTGGCGCGCGCACGGCGCTGGTCTCGAAAGTGGGAACCGACGGGGTGGGGACGCAGATTTTGACAGAGCTGGGCGAACGCGAAGGCGTCGACGTGTCTCATGTTATACGACGCGGGAACAGGTCGCCTTTCACGTACATCATGGTCACATCGTCGTCAAACGGAGATGGAGAGTCCACGCGAACGTGCGTGCACACGCCTGGGGAGACGTTGGAGGTGGAAGAGTTGGGCGACGTCGCCGCGCTGCTGGAAGCGGTTCATCCGGATGTCGTCTTCTTCGATGGACGACTCACAGAGAGCGCTATCGCGCTCGCGCGCGTCGCGGAAACGCGTGGAATTAGGGTGCTCGTCGAGTGTGAACGATTGAGAGATGGATTAGACGAACTTGTGCGGCTTGCGGACGTCGTGGTGACGTCGAAGAATTACCCGCTTGATAGATTTACGGAGACGAAGACGCTAGGAGACGCGATGACAGAAATGTTTGCGTGTTTGCCGAAGGCAAAAGTGATGGTGACGACGCTCGGCGCGCGAGGGGCGGTAGCTTTGGTACGAGATGGTGTCGAAACTCCGGAAGTGGGGGAAGGGACGGCGTTGGATGACGTCGTGTCGAGATTGGAGAACGCGGCCCTCCGCGGCGATGACGAGACGCCCGGACCGAGCGTGGAGACGGAATCCTTGGTAATCCGAGACGCAAGCGGCGAACGACGTTTCAAGGCAAAAGTTGTGTTCACGCCGGCGAAACGTTTGACGGACAACCAAGTGGTCGACACCACCGGGGCAGGCGACGCGTTCATAGGCACGCTCGCAATGTCGGCGTGCTCGGAGGATTTCAACGTCGCCAGCGCGATGCGCCTTGGCGCATACGTTGCGGCGACGAAATGCGGTGGCATTGGAGCGCGAAGCGCATTGCCGCATCGCAAAGATATTCCAGAATCATTATTTGAAGAATTTCCGCTCAAGTCGGCGTCGTCGCGCCGAGCGGCAATTTTCTCACTCGTCCTCGCTGGCCTATCCTCGCTCGCCGAACCCGCGACTGCGGCGGACGAAGTGGACACGAAGAAACTTACCGAACTCTTCAACCGAGCCATGCAAGCGACGACGTATGAAGAGAGTGAAGCGATCTGGACCAAGGCGATAGAGCTCTCGCCCGAGGGTTCGCGCGCGCGGAGTGCGGCGTTTTCGAACCGTGGCACGCTTCGACTGCAGTATCAGGAATGGCAGGGCGCGGTGGACGATCTCCAAGCAAGCGTAGACCTCGACGGGAATAATCCCGATCCGCTGTCGTTGAATAATCTCGGCAACGCCAAGGGCGCGCTCAATCAGTGGGACTCCGCGATGGCAGATTTTCTGGAAGCGTCGAGGACGGAGGACATGCGAGCCATCGCGCTGGCAAACTACGCGTTGGCGGCGTTTCAGACCGAGCGCGATGATTTGGCGATAACCACGGCTCGAAAGCTTTTGAGAAGAGATCCAGAATTTTTAGACATGCGCGCCGCTTTATCGGCGTTCCTTTGGAGTGAAGGTCGTTTCGACGACGCCGAGGCGGAGTGGACTTTTCTGTGTAAGAGTGGACGCGGTTTCGGCGCCAAGCGTTCAGCGGAAGAGAAACGCGATGCCGGCGCCATCGCGTACGGCTTCGAGCTCTTCACGCAGTCTGCAAATCAAATCGTCGCCGAACTAGACGGTGGTGTCAAAGACGCCGGTTTAGACACGCCGTGTCGGCTGTACAAGACGACCGACACGGTGGCCAACCGCTGGCCTCCGCGCGCCACCGCCGCGTTGGATGCCTTCTTACGCGTCCGAGGCGACGGCCAAGCACTCGATTACGACGGTCGCGTGAAGACGTTCAATTTTAGGCATTAATTTACGAATTTCATAGACGCGCTCGTGAACGCAGTTCATTCTCGACGACTCGTCGTCGCGCTCGCGTCCCGCGCGGCGCGGCGTCCCGCGCCTCAGTGTCCCGCGCGCCTCCGTCCCCATCATGCGCGCGCTTCGCGCGCTCTCGCGCGCCGTGGACCCCACGCGCGCGTTCGCGTCGCTCGAATCGTGTTCGACGTCCCGCGCGCGCGCGCGCGCGACGCAAAGCGACGCGAACCTTCCCGTCAAGACGCCCAAGCCCAAACGAGACATGACCAACGCCGTCGTCGTCGAGTCCATCCGCCGCAAGAAACTCGCCAAGGGCATCGTCGACGCGCGCTTACCTCCGCCCGCGCTGTGCCCGACGTGCGAGCGGCGGTTTTGCCGATGCGAGGACCGCGCGCCGGAGCCTCCGCGCGCGCCGCTGGAGAGCGACTGCTGCGCGAGCGAACCGGCGTGTAAATTCTGCGTCAAGGTCGTCTACGAGGAGTTATTAGCGGAGTACGAGGCGGCGATGACGAAACGTCACGCGTGAGCGTCGTCTCGAGGCGCCGTTCCGCGGCGGCGCGTAGGTAGCGTTGTACATGTACACTATAGTAATTTCTAGCGCTCGCGCCGTCGAGTCGGCGAAATCGAGCGCGCGTTCGTCACGCGCGCGCCACGCGCGCGCTCGCGTGCGCCTCGTCCGCCCCGATCGGTTTCAATCGCACGCTGATTCGCAACGAACACCCACCGCACTCCAACACGCACTCGTCGTGCAACTCGCGACGCAATCGTTGCAACTCCGCCACCGGTATCTCGTACGCGTCGCCGCACCGACACGCGCGCGCGTACGCGTCCACGCCTCCCGACGCCCCGCGCTCGCCCTCGCGCCCCATCATCACGCACACCACGTCCATCTCCTCCGCGTCGATCGTCTCCGCGAGCGGTCGCGCGCGCCTCGACGCGAGCGCGGCGTCGTATCGCTTCCGCGCCGTCGCGTCCACGAGGCAGTCGTACGCGCGTTTGAGCTCGAGAAACGCGCGCGCGTCGCCGCGCGCGCGATCGGGGTGCGCGCGGAGCGCCGCGCGCTTGTACGCGTCGCGCACCTGCGCGGCGTCGGCGGACGAGGGGACGCCGAGGGTGGCGTAGTGATCCATGAAGTGCGGCGACGCGACGCCGAGCGGCGAAGGCGACGCGGCGAGCGGCGAACGCGGCGACGCGGCGCGGGCGAGCGCGCGCGCGGCGAGCGCGCGAATGATTTACATGGATAATTTACAACGATCGCGGCGATGGAAACGTCACGGCTCGATGTCCTCGCGCGAGGCCGTCGTCGACGCGACGACCTAACTCGGCGTCGATCGAAGCGTCGAGGTGACGGCGACGATCAAACGTTCGAGGGAATCCACGGTTTGATCGCTCGCGGCGTCGTCGCCGCTCTTCATCGCGGCGCACGCGTCCGTCATCGTCGTCGTGTGTCGTCGCGCGATGTCGAGAACTGGGGATTTCAATTCGACCTCGGCGTCGCCGGCGAAGAGCGTTCTGACGGCGTCGGCGGTGCGAAGCATGAATTCGGCGGCGACGTCCACGTCGACTTCTTCGGGAGATTGTCGAAGAGGCATGTCGTTCCAATCTTCGATCAACGTTCGAAACGACTTACTCATCAATTCGAACGCTTCTGCGGCGAATTTACGAGCATCATCGATAGAATCTCTTCGGCGCTCGATTTCGGCTTCGACGATTTCGTGCGCGAGTACCCATCCCGTGAGTGTCGTCTTCCCGCGCTGCGCGAGCGTTCTCGTCGGCGAAGACGCGCTTCTGTCAAAGAGTCCGCCAAACGTTAACGCGATATAGACTCCGCTCCTCGTAAGGTCTGCCGCACACAAAGTTTCCGCGACGGCGCGTACGAGAGCGTCGGCGGCGGCGCCGTCGGCGAAACGTCCCAAATGCGCGCTCGGCGACTCGATCGTCGTTAACGCGCGTTTCGCCAAAGCCACGCGCGTCGCTCCAGGTGTTACTGCGCACGTTGCGTCTATGAACGCAACAGCACATTGGGGTGCGATGCGATATAGCAAGTGCGTGGTGGCTTCAAACGGGGCGAACGCGACGGTCGCCGGCGCCGGCGTCTCTGACGCGTCGACTCGCGACGCCATGGCGGTGACGAGCTCTTCAATCGCGACCTTCGCATCTGATTCATCTTCTTGCGGAAACAATAATGGTTTATCGCCCCACACCGCATCTATCAAGGTTGCGAGCGCGGCGCCGTCGCGAAACGCCAGCAACGCGCGCGCACCGACCCAAGCGTACGCGGGTAAATTCTCTCCGCGCGAAGATTCGAGCTCGCGCACGAGCCCTGAGAGATGCACGTCGTCGCTGATCACACTGTCCCTTTGAGACGCGCCGCCCGTTGCGCGCAATGCGTCCCAGTCCGTGAGAAGAATATCCCGCGCTTCGTGGACGCTCGCGCTAGCTTGACGCGAGAACGCTTCGCAATCCGCCGACGCTCGCTCGAGCGTCTCTAAAGCTTCGCGCACGGCAAAGTTCCATCTCGCCGCGGCGACTTCATCAAATCGACCGTCGAGCCTCGCCTTGAGAAGGAGCGCCGGCGCGATCGCACACGATGCTCTGACGTCTCTGGAACGCGTCGCCAATCGCGCGTCTCTCTTTGTCTTAAACGCCTCCGTCGCCGTCTCCACCTCGCGTCGCGCGGTGATTAAAGCGCGAGCGAGAGCCTCCTTCGACGCGCCGTACATCTCTACGTCGGCTAGAACCTTGTCGATATGCTCCAGGTCGTACAGAGTCGTCGACATCAGTATGGGTTCCACCACTTTCGACAACGCGCTCGGGACGTGCAGCGAACACCGGAACACGGGCGCGAGCGCGCCCGGCGAGTACGCTCGCGCATACATACCGGCGACGCCTCCGTTGACGAGTTCAAACGCGTGCTCTTGCGAAGAAATCGTCGCGTGCGATTCGCTCGCGGCGCGCGGCAATTCAGGCAGCGTCGCGGAATCGACCAACGCGCCCGTGCTCGCGTGAAACACGCGAATCAACCGTCGCTCCGACGCGGCGTCGAACGAGGCGACCCACAAAAACGCACCGTGTCGCGCGATGCTCATCGCGCGCTCACCCGCGCGCATCTCTTGACCGTCTTTATCCTCCTTCGTCGCCGAAACGCGCCCGAACGCGCACACCTCCTCCACCGCGTGCGCGACGTCGTCGTCGTCGCGTCGCTCGCCCGGCGCGCCGAGCACCGGCAGCACCACAAACGCCCTTTCCGCGTCGACGTCCGCGCACACGAGCGCGCGATCCGGAAACGACACGCTCGTCAACAGCGCCCTCGACGGTCCACTCCCACCATCCATCCCGCCGTCGCGCGTCGCCCCTCGCGCGTCGACGCGCGCCGTCGCTCGCCGCAATCGACAATTCCACCTATAAAGCACCCCACTTCGCGTCGTCACCCAAAAATCCTCCCCTCCCGCGCTCACCACCCCCACCAACCCCTCATACGTCGCGCTCGCCACCGTTTCTCCCACGTTCGCGCTCGCCGCCCCCCCCACCACTCGCACCGCCACCCGTCCCGCGTCGCCGTCGCCCGCCGCGCTCGCCGTCGCCGCGTACGTCGTCCCATCGCTCCCCTCGCACGCGCACATCCCGAAGCAGTCCCCGACCCGCGCGCCGCTTTCCCCCGTCCCATCTCGCGCCGCTTTCGTCCCCTCCGCGACGATCGGCGGCGCGCCCGCGTACGGCGGCGTCGTCGTCCCGCGCAGCGCGCCGCCGCCGTCGCGTCGCCACGCCGCGATCGCGCCGTCCCGCCTCGCCGCGATCGCGCCGTCGCGCGTGCTCGCCAAGCGCGCGCACGGCGACGCACCGAAAAACGCGACGTGTCGCGTCGTCCACCCGTCGTCGTCGTCGTCGTCGTCGTCGAGCGTCGCGCGTCGCGTCGATTCGACGCGCCTTTCGAGCGTCGCGACGACGCGTCCGCCGTCGCCGGCGCAGACGAGCGCGCGGGCGTCGGCGAGCGCGACGAGGGCGTCGCCGCAGTCCGGCGGCGGGCGACGGCGCGACGCGACGGCGTCGACGACGAGCGGCATCGCGTCGCGCTGTGGCGTCGGGGCGAAATATCTTTCGTCACACTGTTTGCGCATACGAGGCGGTTTGGTACGCGTCGTCACA
>Ga0181598_1002311_pt1 | contig 17490 bp, 10 predicted proteins | sample 041ome_4_FD_153295 | JGI IMG/M metagenome (GOLD analysis project Ga0181598, IMG submission 153295) | Coastal salt marsh microbial communities from the Groves Creek Marsh, Skidaway Island, Georgia - 041404US metaG (spades assembly) | ecosystem: Environmental > Aquatic > Marine > Intertidal zone >... | reverse complement strand
AAAAAAACAATCACCCCGCCGTGCGTGGTCGTGATTGGTCGATACGCTCGTTCCCCTCCGTGGGAACACATCGTCGTCGTCGTCGTCGTCGTCGTCGTCGATGCGATGCGATGCGATGCGATGCGACGTTGAAGCGCGCGTGAGAACGCACCGCGCGCGCGTACGACGACGGACGACGGACGACAGACGACGGACGCGCGTGCGCGTGTGTGTGTAGATAGAATAGACGACCGGGCGTCGCGTCGCGTCGAGGAGGAGGACGTCGTTGGGCGATTGCGCATTGTCGTTGGTAATTAATTTCCGCGCGCGCGAACGAACGAATTCAATTCGGATTCGGTGGTGCTGTGCGTGCGACGGACGGGGGACGCGCACTGGACGTTCGTGGGTGAGGTGCGTGACGGGTTCGTGGTGTGCGTTGGGGTGCGTCGAGCGTGTTGAGCGCGCGTCGTCGTCGGCGTCATGGTTGCCGCGGTCGGGGGTCACCGTAAGAGCGGCGAGAGCGGCGACGATGAGGCGCGATTGCGGAAACAAATCAAGGACCGCGCGGGGAACTCGCAACGGACGCATCGCCAGCGGTTAGTGACGACACTGATGGCATTTGATGAGCCACAAGAGCTGGATGAGCAAACCAGGGTGTTGCAGGATTCGTTGAGCTTGGATGCGTTGCAATCGCTCACGCCGCGGGACGCCGTTAAGAAATTGAGTGAGTTTGGGGACAGCGTGCGCAAGCATTTGAAAGAAGTTGGAAAGAAAGCGGTGAGTACGAGCACGTGGGTATCAAAAGCGTGGCGTAATGGTGATCTGTATAGACAAACCATGGTGCACGTCATCATCGGGTTGGAGTACAAACGTTTAGCCGCTGAGAAACGTTTTCACGCCCTTGACCAAGTGTACGCGCTCGCCAAGGAAAACACGGATTCGGCGGGTCTAGATGATGCGATTGCAAACTTCGATGCTACTGTGCGTAGATATACGCAGGATCGTGAATCTATCGTGCAGCGTGAGCTGAATAAAAAGGCCAAATTGGCTCGCGCGTCGCCGACTGCGTCGGCGGCGCCCAAGTCCACGCACCCGCGTGTGATTGAATCTGAATTGGATGTGATTCTCGCGGAAGATGATGACGGCGACGGCGACGGCGACAGCGACGGCGACAGCGACGATAAAGAAAGTGACTTTGGAAGCGTGTCTAATGACCTAGAAGAACAGGATGCAGAAGACGAAAATGAGACGCACGTTTTTGATAAAATGGCCTCTGGGAAAGCTAAGCTCGCGCAGTCGCCTGCGATGTTCTTGAATCAAAAATCTTTCGAGAAGGTTGGCGAAGCATTTGCGGAAGGGTCAACTGTTGCTGATGTAGAACGTGATTTGATTGCGTACGCGCGGAGGCAAATAGAAAATCTCGCAAAACAATCCCCTGATGCGGCTCCTGAAGAGGCGGCGTCGGCGTCAGCCGAGGGGGCAGAGAAAAAGTCATCTGTTCATGAATTGATGTTTCGACATTCAAAATCAGATCGTAGTGAGGTTAAAAGCGCACTAGAAGATGATGATGACGACGACGCTATGAGTGCATTTGGTCGGTCGATGCAGCAACTTTCTAACGCAGAGTTGCGGGTAACGATTGTGCGTTTGCTTCGTACTCAGATATGGGAAGCATTTGAAAATCCTGGTGGATCAAATTTTTCGTACATGTTGGCTATATTCTTCATGAGTTTGATTTTCATATCATCTTTTGCATTTTGCTTGGAGACTTTGCCGAGGTTTGAAGGCGACGCACAGGCGGGAGACATCTTCTATGGAATAGAAGTATTTTCACTAGTCATGTTCACCATGGAGTACGTCTTACGGTCGCTTTGCTGTCCAAAGTGGACCAAGTTTGTCGTGCAACCCATAAATATTGTCGACCTTGTGGCTATTTTGCCATTTTATCTTCAATTGACGTTGCCAATGTCTGTGGATAGTATTCAAGTCGTTCGAACGATTCGTCTCGTGCGAGTGTTGAGAATACTGCGACTTGGGGTGAAGTTTGGAAGATTAAAAATCATCGGATTATCCATCGCCGAGTGCGCGGATATGCTGCTCGTTTCGATGGCGATTGGTGGGCTCGCCATCGTTATCTTCTCCACTTTGATTTATTACGCAGAGCATGGAGATTACATAGCCGCCCAGGGCATCTACGCGCGCAACTCAGATATTGCTTGCGATAATCTCGATGCTTCGGTGACATCGATCTGGAACTCTGACGGCACATTAATCTCCGATTGTACCTATGTGGAGACTCCATATAAGAGCATCCCGGCTAGTTTTTGGTGGTGCGTCGTGACGTTAATGACTGTCGGCTATGGTGATAATGTCCCCGTGACGTCAGCGGGAAAATTAGTTGCCAGCTTGACGATGGTGTGCTCCGTGCTGCTACTCGCGCTCCCGATTTCAGTGATCGGTACAGAATTCACGCGCCAATGGATAGATTATAAGGCGGATGTGGAGTATGAAAGAGATAAAAAAATTGTCGCGCCGAGATTCCAAAAGCTCATCAAGGCGACACGACTTCAGCTCAAAGCTGCACAAGAGACCCAGCAAGACATGCGTTCGAGACAAATGAGTTTGGATGATAAAATTCAAACAATCAAGTCTCTGGTTATGCGACGCACCGCCGAGACGATGTTCTTGAAGAGAAAAATAGTAGCGAGATCCGGCTTATCAGTCATAGGATTCGAAAAGTTTGAACAGCAGCTCGACATGGATGATCTCGACGTTGAAATGCGAGGAATGTTTATGACGCACAAAGAGTATAAGCAGACTCTGCGAGAAGTGGATACAATCTGGAGTGGAGATCAATTGCAAAGATTTTCTGAGTTTCTCATCAACGCCAACCACGTGTTGGAGGGGTTGTGCAATGACGACTTTGACATGATATCTCAAGAGATAGATTCGTTATTCTTCGAAGCCTGGCGCGTGAAATCAAAACTCATGGCGAACTTTGGTCCGGGCGTGCAGACTAAGAGGCGATGGAAGCGTGCTGGCATGGTTGCAAAGTTTTCGTCCCCAAACACAGACAGCAAGAAAGAGAGAAAGTGAGCTAAACAATGTACCGTGAAAGAGTTTAAATGCAACCAATAGCACAAGGTTACATGCAAATAGATTATTATAAGTTAAATTCACGTCAGTAGTGACTAATTACAACGCATACAACGCAACTCGTAACGGTCCGACGTCGCCATTGCTCGACTTGGCGCGATATTCCAATGAAATGTCATAAGCGCGAGGTCTCTTTGACTTGACCATTGATATTCTACCAACTATCTCCGCTCCTTGGTGTGCACTGGATCCGATGCGCGCTTTCGAATCTGTTATCTCGTCACCTAATACGATTGGATCGGAAAAGTGTAACATTGTTTGTACCCAGTGTGTTTTCAGCGCGTATGGACTCGTCGAAAGCATGACGGGATTCTCCTTGCAGAATCGCTTTGAGAATTCAGTGTCGAACCACAGAACAATACCATGCGTCTCATGTCCTTTACGTCCACTTTTAGCACACACGGAGAACTCCGCGGTGAATTCCGTATCCGCAATCGAGCATGACGCCAAATCTAGTTCACATACTTGAGCACTTTCTGTCGTCACCCGCGCGCCGTCGACGTGCGTCACGACTGCAGTCTTCATGGCACCTTCCAGAAGCTGCTTGGAAATTTCCGGCATTTTGAAATCATAAACATTGTCCCAAAATGGAAAGCTAGTAGCTTCGCGATCAAAGCCCGCGATGTGAATCGTGGCAATGTCAGGCAACACCGCTCCACCAGGCTTCAAATATCGATCACGCGCCTCGAGAACGGTGTCCAACATGGCTTCAAATAACAAACCATAACCCATCCATTCTGAAACTAATATATCAAACGGTGCTTCAGGAATACCATCCTTGATCTCTTCCAGTTTACCTTGGACGATTTGAATTTGATTCGATCCGTCCGCGTCAAAACCGTTGTGCTTGATGTTTGCTCGAGCGACTTGCGCTATGTGTTTAGCGCCATCTACGCCTACTACTTTGCTTGCGCCACCGCGCGCGGCAAACATGCTCAGAATTCCAGTTCCACATCCTATGTCTAGCACCTTTTTGTCTTTGATCAACGATGGGTTGCGTTCAAGTGCGTCGCGGTACGACTCTGTTCTCGCCGTATCACCAATCATGTCCCGATGAATATCAAAAGCAGAGTACGAGCCAAAGTAGTCATCATCGACGTCCTGTTTGAGCTTTTCTTCTGCTGTTTGTGGTTCTGTACGCGTGTTACTACTAGGCGTTGCAGTCGTCTTCGTCGCTTGTTCATCGATTCGGAGCGCCTCGATAGCCGCCGTCGTCGTCGTTCCCGCGGTAGACTCCTCCGTACCTTGAGCGACGACGGGAGAGAACGCCGCGGCAATACTCGCCTCATCCACCATACCCGCCGAAGTCATGACTTCAAACAATCGCACGCGAAGCTCCTCATTTTCCATACTCAGCTTTCTCATCGCCTGAGCCGCAGCTTCAACATCAAAACCGCCAGCAGTTGCGCCGACGTCCTCAGCCTCGTCGTCGCCGCCGTTTGCGTACGTTTCCCAATCAAACAACAACGCATCATCACTCAAGACCGGAGTTAAATACACTTCATCTCTATAATCTCCTCGTTCGCATCCGTCACGAACCATCGATGCGATCGCACTCGGCGCCACGTCACCGTCAACCGCCCGCGCCCGCGCCGCCGTCGCCCTCGCGTAGTTCAACACCTTCATCGCACCATAAAACTCCCACTCGCCACTCGCATCATCCCTCGCCACGTGCGCGCGTAGGTCAAACCCATATATATCCCTCGCCGCGCACAGCGCCGCCGTCGCATCGACGTGCGTGACACTCAAATCAAAAAGATCTTCGCACGCGCATCCATCGACATCCTCCCCATCCTCCCCATCGTCGTACCCAACGTCGTCATCCTCGTCCTCGTCGTCCTCGTGACGCATCGCCAACGCACGCGAGATTGAAAAACACACACTATACTCGCGCGGTGGTCGCCCCGGCGCCGGTCGCTCGCGCGCGGTCGTCGTGTGGCGGCGTCGCACAGCGCGGCCGCCGCCGCCGCCGGCGCATGTGTGACGCCACTAATGTATCACTAGACCCGTCCACGCGAAGGTCCGCGCGTCCTCTGTCGCGCCGGCATTTCCCGCCGTCGCCGTCGATGTCGTCGCTCGCCAAGGAGCGCAAGTTTAAGATTCGCGCAAAGGATTTCGAGGTGCGTGATGCGCGCAAAAACGAAACGCGCGCGTGAGATGGCGTCGTTTTCGTGGCGTGGTGTTGCGCGATGTGACGCGGTGTGTCACGGTGGTGTCGCTGCTGGCGCGCGCGCGCGCGTGTTTTTGGGTGACGATTGCGTCGGCGCGTACGACGGGGGTATTTGGTGGTGCGATTGCGTCTGCGTGCGTCAACGTGTGTGCGATTCGTAGACTAACGGGCACGTCTCGTGACGTTGCACATTGGTATTAGAATGCGGAATACGCTCGAAGATTGGATGTCGTGTTGACAAAGTTGCGACGTTTTATGCCGACGCTCTCGCCGGCGTTTGACGTTCGAGCGTTGACGAAACAAATAATCGATGTGCTTACGGTGGAGGATCGGTTGCTTGGGGCGAATGGGACGTGTGCGCGAGTGGTGACGCGGTTACCGCACCGGTTGTGGTGGGACGTCGCGCCGGGAGGCGCGTTGTTTCACGCGCTCAAGGTGTATTTAGAGTATAAGCGCGATGGGAAGTTACGCGATGGTGGCGTGAGCGAGTACGGGCGACATGAGTTTTGTGAGTTTATAGAGCGCGTACGGCAAGAATTACTTGCGTTGCGGTTGATGAAGTTTGTTAAGATTCATATTCCAGACGACGTGGAGGACGCCGAGGCGTTGCGACGCCTGGCGAGAGAGATGCACGCCGTGCTCGCACTGACGCCGAACGAAGAGGGCGTGACGCACGTGTTGAAGTCGGATGACTCGGATGACAAAGCGGCGGATGAAGCCGCGTATTGGCGCATCGCGCAAACGGGTGCGGCGGAGACGTCGTCGGCAAAGCCAGAACATCGATTGCACTTTTGGTTTTACCCAGATTCGTACGATACTTGGTACGCTGATTCCTCAATCACAGGCAAAGGAAAAGCTCCGTGGCCAAAATCTGCGTCAAAATTTGTCAGCGGCGAAGCAGTGCGAACGGTTCGAGCTCGCTGGCTGCGAGACAGTTATAAATTTAACGAATGGATGAATGATTACGACTACGAGTTTGACACCGTTGCGTCGGCGTCAACCTCGCCTTGGGAGGGAGACGTGGAATACGGTGACGGTTCTTTCGTGTTCGATGCATCGTGCTCAAATGTTTCGCCCGATGCGGAAATGTTGGCACCTTCTGGTACTGATCGCTTGGCGTATGATGTGACGAGACGTCGCGTCACCAGGGTGCATCCCATAGTCCTCGCTGCGGCTATTCAAGACGACGGCGCAATCATTCAGCAAGATGAAGTGAGCAAAGAGGTGTTCCTTGCGAAATCCCTGAAATGGGAGAACGTCTCCGCCGGTCAGCTACCAAGACACGCAATGCCCGTGCGTGCGAATGACGCCCAGCCGACAACGTCGCTGACGGAGTATCGCATCCCGACGCACAGCGCGTGGTTCGCATGGGATAGCACACACGACATTGAGAAGGCGGCGATGCCGGAATTTTTTCAAGTTGAACCAGAAGACGATACTCAAACACCGGAAAAGTACATTCAGTATAGAAACGCGATGATGCACGCGTTCCGTGATGCTGGTCGCGAGATCACCGCTGAGGAAGCACGACGCACATTGAAGGGTGATGAAGCGTCATTGGCAAGGATATTTAGATTTTTAGAGCGTTGGGGACTAGTGAACTGGCGCTTCGCTCTTGAGCAAGACGTGATGAAACTTAAGTACCGTCCTCTGCCGAGTATACCGTGCATCACGTGCGAAAAAGATGGAGGTGCGCCAGAAGTTTGCACGCTATCGACGATTGACGCGCTGAAAGCTCCGCTGTTCGAATTTGAGAGAGTCAAGTCGGCGACACCCACGGGCGCGCACGCATTGAGTCCTTTCGATGATGGGTCGAGTGCAGAGATCGTATACGAGCGACGAACGTTGGATAAATTGTTCGCCACGCACAAAGCTTTACACGAGGTTGGGGCTACGATTGACTTTGGATGTAACATGTGCGGGGTAGATTTGACCAAAGGCGTGTTCTATCACTGCGTGGAGGTCGACAATTTTGACTTGTGCACGCGATGCTATCCTTTGGGCATATATCCTCAAGGAAAGGTTTCCGGTGATTTCGTCAAGGCACTTTATCCGAGTTTCAAAACCATTGCTGTTGACAACGATGAAGAACAGTGGACCGACACCGAAGTCTTGTCTCTTCTTGAAGGTATAGATCAGTGTGGCGAAGACTGGGGGTCAATCGCTGAAAACGTTGGCTCGAAAAGTGCAGAAGAGTGCTTGAAATACTTTTTGAAAATGCCCATCGACGATTACATTATTGCCACAATGGATCAAGCGGTGCGCGTACCGAGTGGCTCAAAGATTGGAAACGTGGGCGCTGAACTGCCAGATCCGTCGTTGATTCCTTTCGCAGACGCACCTAATCCGGTGATGGCACAACTCGCATTCTTAACGACGATGCTTTCTCCGCGAGTAGCAGCAGCGTCGGCGAAAGCTGCGCTGAATGAACTCACGTCATCTGGGCCCAGTTGGGATGTAAGCGCGGAGCGAGTTAAAGCTGCCGCCGGTGTCGGTCTCGCTGCCGCCGCTCTCGAAGCCAAACTTCTCGCACAAGATGAAGAGCACGAAATCAATCGCCTCATGTCAGGCGTGATTGATTTGCAAACGAGAAAACTCGATCTCAAGATGCAACGCCTCAGTTGCATAGACGAAGTCCTTAGTCATGAACAGAACTTCTTCGGCATTTCCCGTCGAGGCGCGCACGCAAGTCGATTGGAAGTTCTCACACAAAAACAGCACGATAGCGAAAGATTGCCCAAGTTACTAACAAGGCTTGCCGAGCTGAAAGCTCAAGTTGGGCAAGAGCTCTAGTTTAGTTGCGTTGTAGTATTTGTATTCCTCACTCGTTGACATGTCGGCGACTCGTCCTGTACTTCGCATCGACGTCGTAAGCGACATTATATGACCATGGTGCATGGTCGGTAAGCGTAACTTGGAGCGTGCGCTTAAGAACGCACAACCCAAGCTCAAGTCTGCCGACGTCGACGTCAAAGTGTCGTGGCGCCCGTACATGCTAATGCCCGCGTCCACTTGGGGGTCATTTCCTCCTGAAGCGCAAAAGTACGGCATTAACAAGCGTGAATGGTACATGCAAAAGTTTGGCCCAGACATGGCGGTGATCGAGCCGCGTTTACGTCGAGCCTTCGAGAATGCAGGCATCGAGAACTTCTCGATGGGAGGAAACACTGGGCCGACGTTGGATGCGCACCGCCTCGTGGCGTACGCAGAGACCCTCGACGCGTCGGGAGATATCCAAAATGCTCTCATGGAGGGGCTATTCTCGCGCTATTTCACCCAAGAGCGCGCGCCGTGCGATAAAGAAGCTTTACTCGACGCGTGCAAGGAGGCGGGAGTAACCGACGCCGAATCGGTTCTCGAGGACTCGAGCAAGTTTTTACTCGACGTCGAGGATCAATTGCGCACGTACTCGCGAGGTGTCAGCGGCGTGCCTCATTTCATCATCTCCAACGGTTCGAAACGTTTGCAATTCGGCGGCGCGCAACCATCGGAGACGTTTGAAGACGCGTTTGAAGAACTTCTCGAGCGATAGCCATGCGCCGAGTCAAGGCTGACGTCAGCCCTTTTCTTTAGTCGAACGGCGTCAGTCGTGTTCGATGCCCCGTGACCGAGCGCGTGTAAATCGTCTACATGCGCATATATTGTGTGCGCACGACGACACGCGCGCGTGATATTGCATCGAGCACGACGCGCGCGACGCCGTAATACTCGCTCAAAGACGCGATAGTAGTTGAGACTTGTGAGAGAGAGAGCTCACCCCCAGAAAGCGACGCAAGTCGAAGACTTGCACACGCACGCGTACGCATCGCATGTCATTTACGTTGACCGTACCATCATTTGCGCGCGCGGCGTCGTCATCGTCGTCGTCATCGTCGTCGACGACGTTTTCCGCGCGTACCGTCGCGTCGCGCGCGACCCACCCTCACCCACGTAGCGCGCGTTCGATGTCCACACGCGCCGCGGCGTCGGAATCCATCGCCGCACAGATTGGCATAACAGGTGTGCATCACGTGGCTATTATTGTCGAGTCTTTAGAGCGATCAATGGAGTTTTACGGCGACATGCTGGGGCTTGAAATCAATCCCGAACGTCCCGAAGACAAGCTCCCGTACAGAGGCGCGTGGCTGTGGATTGGTCCGGAAATGATTCATTTAATGGAGCTGCCGAACCCCGATTGCGCGCACGTAGAATTTAGACCAACGCACGGAGGGCGAGACCGCCACTTTTGCATCGGAGTGAAGAATTTAAAGCCGCTGACGGATTGCTTGGACGCGAGAGGCGTGGCGTACACGGCGAGCAAGAGCGGTCGTCCGGCTATTTTCTTCAGAGACCCGGATGCGAACACGCTCGAGGTGGTCGAAGGTTTACAATGGCGATGAGCCTGTGTGCACGTGGTGGCGCTGCCAGGGCGGTAGTAAAGTACATATGAAAATATTCATTTATTAAATCGAACACGCAGGGGTTGCCAGCGCTTGGGCGTCTTTCACGTGTCCCGGACCCCAAAATCCCATGCACGCTCTCGCGCACTGCGATAGCTCGCAACCGTTATTTCGGCAGTACGATTTCAGGCACACGTCGGCATCATAACCATCGCCGGCTCGGCGTCGTGCGAGTTCGTCCTCCATTCGAAAATAACACTTGCGCAACGTTCTCCGCTTGTTTGCGGTCTTTACTCTATCGTGCGCGAATAATTCGCCTTCTAATGTCCTCAACGCCGCAATGCGCCGCGTGAGGTCTTCGTCTGCTAAATTAGGAATGGCATAGTATGAATATATCCCATCCAGGTGTGCGTGATGCGAGCACGTCCACTCCCCTCGACACTCTGGGGCGTTCATGCACGCTTTGCAAAGCACCAATGGAAAACGGCACACCACGCACACTCCGCACGGTGCCAGCACGGGCTCGCCATCCTTGCAACGCTGACACCGCCACACCTCACTCGTGTCGTCCTTACCTCGCGCCGATACTCCGCGCATATCAAATGTGAAATTACCCCCGAGGTACAGACATTCGTCGTCAGTGCCAAATTCCTCCAAGTACTCGTGAATGCCGCCCTCTAATTGATACACGGCTTTAATGTCCGGCTGCTGACGTTCTAAATATAGCGCTGCCTTCTCACATCGAATCCCACCCGTGCAATACATGAATACCTCTCGGTCTTTACTTTCACTCGCGGTGTCATCCAAGAATCGACCTAATTCTTGCATATTTCGCGCGTCTGGACACTCTGCGTTGACAAACTTGCCCACGAGCGACTCGTGCTCGTTTCTTAAATCCACAAGTTTCACCTCCTCACCACGACCGAAGCGCTGTTTCAGTGCCTCATGAAACTCTCGAGGTTTAAGATGTATGACCTTGTCGCGCTTTTCGTATTTTAAATCCATCTGTCCCCAGCCAACGAGTTCTTTGACCACCTCCACGCGAACGTCGTAAAACACCTGTCTCGCCGCCTTGGAGTGTTTATACGGCATCGTCGCTGTCGCCGGCACGCACGCCGCCAGCGTGCGTTTGAACGCGTCTAGATTATTCTCGTCATCATTCGCCGCGCACACGGTGCCGTTTACGCCCTCGGCGGCGACGAGCACGCGTCCGAGCACGCCAAAAGTGCTGCAAAAGTGTCGCAGTGTGGCGGCGACGCGTTCAGTGTCTTCGATGGGCGTGTACGCGTAGAAGAGCACGACATCGTGCGTGTGCGCGTCAATCACGTCGCCAGCTGGCGCTGGTGCGTCCGTCATGCGCGCAGGTCGCGTTCTTCGCGATGGTTGCGGCGGCGGCGGCGGCGCCCACGTGTGAGGATTTGGGACGCACGATTTCGAAGCTCTTCTGGGATTTACTATTATTTAGGCATTGTGACTACGACACCATGCAACAGCGTTTGAGGATGGCGTGGGTCTAATACTAGAGTGCTAGCACGTCGTCGTCGTGGACGTGTCCGTCATGGGCATCTCGCGACCTTCGGGTGGTTTGGCGTAGGAATGTTCGTGCAAATACGTCTTCATGCGGCTCGACACGGGGCGAATGTCTGGATCATCCTTGGCGTCGAGCTTGGGGATAAATTCGCCGTGCACGAGCTCGAGAACTTTCACAAATTGTCCTCGGTATTGCTGATGCATGCGGTAGCCGGCGATTTTGAGGAATGAATCCAGGGCGACGGCGGTGTGACGATTTGGAGGACATCGATTGAGTAAACGCGCCAGCCAACGCCACGCGGCATCCATGCCGTGTGGGTGATTCGGAGCATCCACCTGCAAGAAGGCAGCGTAGAAGAGCATGAATCCCGTCATGCGATCAACGTAGGCGTCGGTGGTTTCGTATGCGCCCGTACTGTCGTCAGGCTTGACATATCCCATGAGGTCGTAGTATTCGCCATCCGTGGCGTACCTTCCTTGAACAAAAGGATAGTACTTTGGCACTGCGTTCACGCACACCTCGTGAATGAGCGCCACGAGTAGTGCACCAAATCGTGGCACGTCGCACGCGATGCGCACGGCGACTTCGGCGAGGGCGAACGCGTAGCGATTGAGCTTTGCGACTTGCACGTCGCATTGCGACAACATCTTCTTCGCGATGCTCAACAACGCAAACGTCTTCTGTGGCTCTTGAAGCTGCACGAGAAGGGTCAAAATATCACGACTCTTCTTATTGATCTGTTCTTTCGTCGCCGCAATTTGCTGAATGTGCACAACGATGGCGTTTGTGAGCTTTCTACGTTCAATCTTCGCCGAAGGATGCGACTGATACTCCGCCACCGTCGCCCGTGCTTGCGCCAACGTCTCCGCTAACATCTTCTCTTGTTCAAGCGCTTCCGCGGCGGCAGCGACACGAGGAATTTCCCCACCCACGACGCGCCCACTGACGTAATCAGCCTCGGCTTGCTTCTTTTTTGCCTCGTCCTCCGCCGCTTTGGCGCGAGCGTCCTCCTCCGCCTTTTTCTTAGCCTCAATCTCAGCAAGCTCCGCCTTCTTCTTCGCCGCCTCCGCAGCTTCACGCGCGCGTTTCTCTTCTTCCAATCGAGCCCTTTCTGCAGCTTCTCGCGCCTCGGCATCAGCAACGACTGCACGCATCACGAGCGCCTCGGTCGCCTTGCGCGCCGACGTCTCCGCCTCGACTCTCGCCCGTCGCATCGCGTGCGCATTTTCAAACAACGCATCATCCCGCGCCGCCAAACGCGCGCGTATTTCATCTATAATAGCTAAATTCTCCACCAACGCGCGCTGTTCGACGTCACGCGCAACTTGTAATTCAAGTTCCAACGACTCTATGCGTCTGCGCGCCGTCGCCTTGGCGCGCTCCCGCCTGTCCCGCGCGCGCTCAAACGCATCCTGTCGCGCACGACCAACCGCATGAATCGTCCGCGCACCCACGCGACCGCGACGCTCCGCCTCTCCATCGACAACCGTCGCGTCCGACCCTTCCGACACCGACGCTCCACCGACGCCCGCGCTCCGCGGCGCGTCGCTTTCGCTCTCCGACGCATCCGGCGCCCGCACGCGCGCCGTCCTCACGCGCCGCGCGCCGCTCGAACCCACACCGCCCACGCGCACGGGCGCACCCACATCAGATTCGCTCGAAAACCCATCGCTTTCGTCGTCTCCCTCGTCCTCGCTCGAGGAAAACATGAGCACCCGGGACATGATTGATGACGATGACGCTCTCAAATCAAATCAAATCAAATCAAATCAAATCAAATCAAACGCGTCTATCCCGTCTATTCGTCTCACGCGGTATGATGTACGCCCTCCCTCCCGACGTGCGCGCACGACACGACACGCACGCCGCCCTGTCGCGGTCGCGCGTCGCGTCGTGACGCCCCGTGACGCCCCGTCGTCGTGAGCGCGCTACACGGCGTCGCCAATAAGGTCCACACTTTGGGATTTTGAAATTTCGCGTTAGCGAAATTTCAGAATAAATATTTTGATATTTTGCAAAATTCACTTAAATTTTGAAACGGTGTGGTGGCAAGGGGTGGTTTTACAATTCGTCGCAAAAGTGTCGAAAACGGCGCGTAAATGACGTTAAAACGTCGCGCACGCGCGTGGGAGCGAAAGCGACGGCGTAGGGAGCGATTTAAGCATGCGGTGAAGTCGTTGTAAGGGTGTTTAAGTGGTCTATAGTCGTCATAACTTGTGTTGATGGCCGATGTATACTTTTTTGGCCGCGCAGCGAAGAAAATTTTTCAGATGATCGCGTATTCGCTTGGATGTTTTAGGAAAATTTTGAAATTCCCGAAAAAATCAAAATTCTAGAATAAAATTTTGATATTTTGCAAAACGCGACGCCGTTTCAAAATAGTGTGGACCTTAGTCGCCAAAGTTAGGTGTTACATTTTTCGACCCTTTATTAGGACTTATACGGTATGATGATAAATAATAATCCCGTCTGAATCTCTTCTAAAGGCGTCGATGGCGCGTTGAGACATCTTCCGTACCGTGCGCTGAGGCACGTCGACGCCGTACAACTCTCGTAAGAGATCTCGCACGGCGGGCATCGGAGGCCTCTCACCACCATGCTCCAAAATCAACTCCCGCATCTTTGGGTGTTTAATTACATATGGCAGCAGCGGTTTTACCGTAGACCGACAGTTTTCTCCGTGTGGCGTGTTGCCATTCATGATGTAAAATTGATTGTCGGCGTCGGAGTCAGCTTTGCGCGAAACCCACTGACGTATGGATGCGCTAAAACCGCATGTTTTCTGCGCACACACTTTTCGCCCCCGACCAAGCGGGCACAAGAACGTGTCGTGGTCGCAAATGAGCGGATAGCGTCCAGTCCTCGTCCTGCCGCGGTGATACATTACGCGTCGCTTATCGGCATACTGGACTTGCTGAAGGGCCTCGCACGCGTCCGCGGCGGTCGCGTACGGCCCGCGCCTGACCGTCACCGAGCCATCGCGACTCGTGAGCGGAGGACCGTTTGCGAGTTCCCATGTGTGTCTTCGCGAATGCGTCGCCATCGTCGTCAACGGCGGCGCCTCTGCGTCAGCTGCCGCCGGAGCATCGGTGCCTACCCTCTCAACGGCATCCGCGACATCAGCGCGTTCTCGAGGTCGCTTCGCTCCTCGCGCCGGCGACGCGCCGTTCGCCATGCGCACCTTGTTTAAATACGAGTAATAAATATAATAGGTTCTTCTCGACGCCGACTTCGATCACCGAACGCACCCCCGCCGCGCCCCAATCTGACGCATCGCGCATCGCGCGTCGCCCATCGCACGCGCTGACAATACTGGCTGACAAAAACCCACAATGGATGCGTGTGCGGAGCGCGCGTGCCACGCACACGGACGCGAACCGGCGGAAACGCGTCTATACGTTCACGTCGTCGCGCAATGTCGCCTACGCGTCGTCGCCTACGCGTCGTCGTCGTCGCCTACCGTCGTCGTCGTCGTCGTCGCGGGGTGTCGAGAGGGGAACTTTAGGGTTTTCCAAAAATTGATTGTTAACACTCAAAAAAAAACAATGATGATGGACGTGCCCATCGGGACGCGTTCGCGCGCGCGAGGACGAGGCTGACGTTAGAAGGAACAGCACGTGTGTGAGGTGAGTGATATAAGTGCGCGACGTGTGATGCGCGACGACGCTTGAGCGCTGCACGACGTGGTGTGGCGCGATGGACGCGGAGGCAACGCGCGGTGCTCGCGAGAGTTGAAGAGACTATTTGGTTTTCGGTCCCGCGAGTTCGGAGGCGGCGACGAGCGCGATCGGAAGGATTTGAAAGCATGAGAATGTGAATGGAGGCGCGCACATGTGTGTTCTATGCATGGACTGACTTTGTGTGATCGGTGTTGTTTTAATACAGGTTTGGAGAAGAGAGAAGATGAGCACCCGAGTAGGCGAGGCGACGGCGACGAGCGACGGGCGAAGCGGAGAGACCACGGCGAACGCGAACGTGCGCCAGAGCTCGAGAATTGCGCAAGCGCGCAAGCGCCAGTTCGGTCAGGATGTGACGAACACTGTGGGCGCTGCCCCGCGCCAGGTCAAGGCACCGCGGAAGGCGACGGCGTCGAGCACGGCGCAGGCGCAGGCGCAGGCGCAGGCGTCGAGCTCAACGCAGGCGGCGAGCGCCGCGTCGCAAGGCGCTAGGTTTAACCAAAGGCGCCATGCGAAATTCGCCACTGGTTTAAAACCAGTGTCGGCTGCCGAGACGACGCCAGCGTTCACGCTCGAAACGTTGCGCGCTACGCTCACTTCGGCATTCTCGCCGACGTCGGCGGAGACGTCGCTGCAAGCAGCAATGCTGCGTGCGGCGTTGACGACCGCGAAGGAGGTGCGCCTTGAACAAGTGAATGTCAACTGGCCAGTGGCATCCGGACTCGCGATTCCTCGAGCCGCGTCCGGCATCCTGGTCTTGCTCCAATGGCCGCGTCGCGACAACGTCTTAGTGCGCGGCGTATCCGTCGAGGAGCTCGAGCGCGCGGATCAACCTCGTTGCCACGACGGCGACTGGCTCACGCCGATGCGGTTTCGCGTCGAAGAGCGCGATGAACTGTGCGTCACTGGACACGTTTTATCGGCGCTCGTCACGTCGCTACTTGGGAGCGACGTGTCGGCGTCGGCGTCGGCGAGCGGTGGTGATGGCCCCGCCGCGCCCATCCGTTGGTGCGACATCTGCGACTTCTCGCTCGACGACACACAACCGAAGTACACAGGTGGGAGACTAACCACGCCGAAGTTGTTCGCGCGAGCAGCGCGCAACGGTGCCGATGCGCTCAGTTTGTCTCTGGCGCGTGGCGAAGTGCGGTCGTCGTTGGTGTTCGTCTTTGGCGGCGTCGCTGCGAAGCAAACGAAAACAGCGATTCTGAAGCGCGCGCGCCAAGGCTTCTGCTATGTATGGGAAGTGAGCGAGGCGAGTCTCGCCGCTTACCAACTAGCAAAGGACTCGATCGTGGTGTCCAATGCATCGGCAATTTGGTTCGTGCAGGGCGTCAACGGTGGTAAGACGTACGTCGTCGTGTTCGGGCCCGCGTTGCAAGAGCTCAGACCAGGGAGCCGTGCAGAATGGAAGCACATCGGCACAGGCATCATCACCACGGTGCACCTGCTGTTGGATTTGGCGCGACGATGCCACTGGAGCCCCGAGGCCGCTGCGGAAGCGGCCAAGGGCATGAGGCGCGCGCTCGGGTCGATTTGCGGGAAGCGTGCCAAGGAGCTCGGTGTCGGTATACACGAGCAAGTCGACGGCGTGTACGTCCATGCGGCGCGCGGGGGGGAGAACGCGAGAGATCTCGGTGTCGGTGTACACGAGCAAGTCGACGGCGTGTACGTCCATGCGGCGCGCGGGGGGGAGAACGCGAGAGATCTCGGTGTCGGTATACACGAGCAAGTCGACGGCGTGTACGTCCATGCGGCGCGCGGGGGGGAGCTTGGCGGGAAGCGTGCCAAGGAGCTCGGTGTCGGTGCACACGAGCGAGTCGACGGCGTGTACGTCAATCGGGTGTGCGGGGGGAAGCTTCGCAGACCGCTTGTCGACAGTGTGAACGCCAACAAACACACGTTGAACAAGTTGGATAAAGGTGGTCCAGATGCTCTCACCCAAGCTGAGTTGAAACAACTTGAGGCAAAAGTGACGTCTGAGCTCATCGCGTGGAAGCGCATCTTGGAGCGGAAACTCACCCCCAGAAAGTTCACGGCTGAGACCGCGCGGGAGTTCGTAAAGGTCGCCGCCGACGCGGCAGATGAGTTTCGAACCACACCGAACTTGAAGGGAACGCATGTCCTACCTTTCATCGCCAAGAAGTTACGATCGAAGTATTCGGTGCCGTTGTCGTCGTTGTCGCAAGGCAATATTTGCTACGCACTCGGGTGCTTCAACAAGTATAAGCACTTCTTGCACGTGTTAGATGAGTAGTTCTGATGTCACTGCTCTTCTGTCGTCAATTTAAATACTAACATTTTTCATTCGTATTCTAATCTACGCGCTACCGCGCGCGATATCGCATAACTTTGCACGCACGTGCACTTGACCAAACGACGCGTGCACACACAAAACTCAATCGTTCACTTCCTCCACAGCCTGCTCGGCGCCACGTCGCGCATATCACGCACACCTCGCGTCGCACGCATGTAAAACTCTTAGAAAACATTCAAAGGTGATAGTTTACATTACAATATCATGAAGCGGCGCGGCGTTGTGATCGTCGTCGCGTATACAATTCGTTTCGTGGTGAAACACCGATGCGCGTTTTGGTC
>Ga0181598_1002302_pt1 | contig 17533 bp, 14 predicted proteins | sample 041ome_4_FD_153295 | JGI IMG/M metagenome (GOLD analysis project Ga0181598, IMG submission 153295) | Coastal salt marsh microbial communities from the Groves Creek Marsh, Skidaway Island, Georgia - 041404US metaG (spades assembly) | ecosystem: Environmental > Aquatic > Marine > Intertidal zone >... | reverse complement strand
ACATATTGGAATTTAAGATCGCCTCTTCCAACATATGCTTTATAATTTGTAACTAATGAAAGTGTAGAAGTTGTACCCGAATACTGTTTAAAAACATCAGCATCAATGAAGTAAAAAATTACACCATCGTCATAACTAGATAGTGGTCCTGTTGCTGATTCATTTTGTCTAACAACAATATTTTCAACTTGAGGATTAATATAATTATAATTTGTTGATTTATTATTGCTAATAACTTCTTTTAAAAATACAAATTTCTGATCTGGATTTGTGTCAGGATCAACAAACTGTAAAAACGATTCTGGATTATCAATAACACCGTCATCGTCTGAATCAAAAAACCCTACTTCTACTTTTTTACTATTAATATATCCTTCAGCATCTCTATATTCTTTAGTGATTTGCCAAGGAAAATCAACAGTTAATGGTGCCGCACTATCAGGAGTTTTGTTAATAGAAAGTAAGTTAATCTTATCTCTAATAACTTTACCACTTCTGCTATCATAAATTCTATCTGTTTCATCGAAGTAAAACTTAACTTCCTTATCACTTTCAAAGATATAACGCACACCCCTGTATGTAATAGTATATTTTTCTCCGTCAGTTTCAAACAATAACACCCAACTTGAATCTAAATTCTGATTTGAAGTATCACCTGTTTTACCCATATTAAATGCGTTACTAACGTTTAAGTTATTATTGAAAATAATTCTCCATTCTCTGTCTACAACATTATATCTTAGACCGAATGTTCTATATGCAAAAATTTGTTCTGCCATCTGTGAACTAACTGCGTCTGTAATGTTAGTTGCAAACTTAGGCTTAATTTCGTTAAGTATTGCGCCTGTTGGAATAACATCGTTAAACACAATAGGGCCAGTACCATCTTCAAAGTTTTCAGTACCGTCGGCGTTTATTCTAACTACTTTAGTCCAAAGGTAAGTTACGGCACCATCTGGTGTTGCATCACCAGTTTCTAATTTGTTTTGATTTTTAGTATCAAAATACTGTCCTGTTGGAGCAACAAATTTAATAATTGAATTTGGCTCTAAATATCTTAATGTACTACCTGTAAATGGACCTGTTGTATATTTGATACCTAATGTATCTGTTAAATATCCGCTCGAGTTATTTGTTTGATATGCTACTTGAGTCCAACTTGCAGACAAGTCGCCAGCGGAAATTTTAGGAAACTCTCCTAAGTAAAAGTTCTTAACTTCTTGACTAGTTAATAATGGTTGAATTGTATTTGCAATTCGACCTTCAACATCTGTTCTAGTAGCAAAACTAAAATTAATACGTTTGCTTAAAACTTCTTTATAAATTGCACCGTCATTACCATAAATGTTAGTGCTAGAATATTTTCCAGTAGCATCAATTAAATCAAAGTACCTACTTACTCCGCTTGCTGTTCTATTAACACTTTTTGCTTTTACAACTTCTTGACTAACTGTTAACGGTGCTACGTTATAATCTTCAGCAGTAATCATTCTATTTTGTGTATAGTAAGTTGCTGGAGCGTTTTGTTTAATACTTCTTGTTGATTCAGTTGAACTTGAATTGTCAACTGTATATTTTAAAGACATAGTAATGCTAAGAACTTCGTTAGTACCGGAAGCACTTAGATAAGGAACACTGACACTAATATTTGTCATACTATCAGGAGTAATAGTAAGTTTACTTCCTATGCCTTTTCTAAAATAACATCTAAAATTTCCTTTAGGTAAGTTTCCAAACGTGCCGTCTGAGAAAATTAAACTAATTCTATCTTCAATTCTACTTAAAACAGCAAAGACGTTTCTTTGATTTTTATTTAAACTGTTGTAGATAATATTGTTACCTTCAACACTATCAACCTTTGTCCATAATTCTTGTTCATTGCCGTTGGTATCTAATTTATAAAGCCAAACATCTGAATTATTAATATTTGTAGTGTCAATAGCAACTGATTGATTTTCGATTGGGCTTTTAATACTAAAGTTTCCTTGGTCTAAAACTCCCTGTCTAAAATGTGCAAAGTATCCTGTATTTGACGAACCTGCTCCTTTACCGTCTTCTCTATATAAGAATGCTAAACTGTTACCAGGTAATGGAGTTTCTTCAGAGATTGTGTTAGAGTTAATAGTACAACTTGTTACTTCAAACACTACATTTTTTTCGCCTACGTTTTTACTAAAACTATAAACTGGAAGATTAGTATTTGTAGCATTAAATCTATATTGTTCTGTAGTAATGCCGTCAACCTGTCCTTTTTTAACAGGTCTGCCAACAATACCATTTTCTGGTAATGCTGAATTTAAAATTTTACGGAATTGTTCTGACCAATCAGGATTACTTGGATCGTTCCAAACAATAGTTTGTCCTGATAAGTTTACTCCATTTGCATCTACAATATCTTCAGTTGTAGAAACACTATCAAACTTTAGTAAACCATTTGCACTTTGATTACGCTTTGGATTGTAAGAAAGTAGTCGTGCTAAACGTAGTACGGATTCTCTACGTTCTGCAAGTTCGATAAAGTTTTCACGAGCATTAAGATCTACTCTAAATGCCAAGTTTTGCCCGAGGTAAGCAATAAGGTCAATTAGAGCAAGATATTCTGAGGATTCAATATAATCGTTAAAGTCTTCTGGATAGTTTTCACGCAAATATGCGATCATTGTTCTACGTAGACTATCAAAGTCATATGACCTAAAGTCTGCGTTTCTAAATGTTTGATATACTCTCTTCCAGTCTTCTGCAAGCAGTAATCTATTCTGTCTATCCGTTGTTGACATCTATTATTCCTCGTTATAAGTATTTATTTGTTTTCGTAAACTGAGTACTTAATTCTTTAACCTAAGAACCCAGCATTCTGGTCGAAGGAAAATTTCATCTGCTCTGATATATTGTAAGGTAGATATGATAACTCACATTCGATTTGAATACCGCTTTCGTACTGGTCTACAATAACATTTGTAGCATTAACACGAGGGTCACTATTAATAATGGTTGTTACATCAGTTACGATGGCTTCTTTAAGTGTTTCAGTCATTGGTTCAAATAATACGTCCCATATAATTGTTCCAAATTCTGGATTTTCTAACTTTTCACCTTGCCTAATATGAAAGTGATTTAATAGATCTTGTTTAATTAAACCAATATCATATAAAGTATATTGCTCGTTGTCAGGATTAACCGTACTTAGGCCTCTATAAGTTGACTGTTTTACCGGTTTTGGCTCTACAGCATTACTTTTAATCCTAACTGTTTGAACTGTATTCTTTTCAAGTGTGCTCATATCAATATTTATCCGTTAGTTTTTCGACTGTTTTTTAAAGGTATCAGGTACTGAATCAATATCATTATAGCCTGTAATGTCCATTGCTGTAGTTCTATCAGTTTTAACAGGAGTGTATTCATTAGGTATTACGTTTTCATGATGTTCCCAAGGCTCATGTTGTGGCAAGCGTTTGTGTAGAGACGCGGTAGCGGTAGCGGTAGCGCCAGGAACCACGTGAGTGGACAACGGAGTTGTCGGTAAAGCAATTGGACCGTTCATATGAATGTTTGATGCTGTTTCAACATGGTCTACTCCACTATTAACGTAACTGTATGCTCCGCTAGTAATGTGTGTGTTAATGCCTGCTAGAGTTTTAATACTTGCATCTGTTTCAAGTTGTATATCAGACTTGGCTAATAAATTAATGTTACGACCTGCTTGCATATTGATGTCTCTATCAGCAGTTAAGTTTACATCATTTTCACTATGAACACTTAGTGAATCTTTTGAATAGATATCAATTTTGCCATTAGCACTCATTTGAATCCAACTATTACCACTACCGTGATTAATATAGATTAAATCTTCTGTATTATGTAATAGAATTTGATGTCCGGTTCTAGTGCGTATTCTTGTTAATTCATTATGCGGAATTGAAGGATCACCTCCTCTTTCGCCTAGTGCAGAATTTTTAAATTGTTTGTTATGTGTGCTTGCAGGTCCGATTCTAGTAAAATTTTCATCACCGTCATCCATTACAAAACTAGTACCACCTAATCTACTATAAGGAATATTTGCTGTTGCACCTTTTGTTCCATACGGTGCTTTAGGCTTTCCTTTACGTTTATCATATGGACCTGGAGTACTAATTCCTGTTACCATACTAGGAACATCGCGTCTTGCACTTGAAGATGTTAATCCTCTAGTACCGTCAGCGTTTAATCCTGCTCGTGCAAGCATAGACATCCAGTCATGATTAATTGGCTTCCTAAACTTTGTTGGGTCGGTACCTGTATTGTCTTGAATATTCTTTTTATTAATTTCGCCAGTAACTAGTTTACCAGTTATTGCTGAACCAAATGCTTCTGAGATAGTAGGCTGTCCACTATAATAACTAGTTGCAACTCCCCTATCAGGAACTGTAAAATTTGTATAATTGTCAGGAACGCAAGCAATGTAATATCCCATATTGGGCTGGCCTTCGATAAAAATAACAATTACTCTTGAGCCGATATCAGGTGGAACTGCCCAAAAGCCATACGCTTGTTGAGTATATGCATAATCTTCATTTTTACTTAGACCAGTATAAGGTGTTTGTCCAAAGAAAGGACTAGAATACTTTACTTTAAATGTTTGTTCGTCTGCCGCAATGTCGTTAGCACTGCCGGTTGCTTTTAGTAATTCAACTTCAAGGCCTCCCATGAAGTTAGGATCAAGGTGGCTAATTACCCTTGCAATATACGGGCCTGGATCTAGTTTACCTTTACTGCCTGCGGTACGCTTTGTTTCTGCCATTTACAATCCTTATATGTCTGTGTTGCCGCTATTATTAAGACGTTTTCTTGCAATTTCAGTTCCGCCTTCTGTTACTAATGATTCATACACATGAACTGGAAGACCAACTTTTTTAGTTGTTCTAATTTGACTTACATCTACTCCTGCGGTAACTAATGCTTCAGGACTTGCGTTCTTTAAATATTCGTCAATTAAATCTGCATCTACTACAATAAGACTCTTATCAAATTCTTTTGGTTTTTGTCCTTGAATTTTCTTTTCTTCATTTGTAATCTTAGTAGAAGTTTTGTCTGATTGATCAGTTTCTGCTTCAGGTCGTTGATTACTTCTACGTATAAGTTCAAGAACTTGTTTAAACTGTCCTCCAGCAAAAGTGTTCATTACTTTAATTACCTGATATAAGCCACTGAACTGGTTAACTGCGACTTGATCGCCAGGGAAACCCATAATACCGTTGTCTCTAATATCAATAGGTGTTCTAAAATTTACTTCCACGTCAACTTCACCGTTTTGATAATCAATAGTTCCGTCACTGCTTAGATTAATAAATTCTGTGTTTTCTGAATTGTAATTTCCAATACCACTATCTGCAATGTAATAAGGGTCGCCCCAGATTGTCATATCAACTGTGAGCATATCAACATCACTGTTTACAATGGCTTCGTTAAATCTACGGGCAATATCAATTTTAGCATCATCTGGCGACACAGCACCAGTGGAAAGAGCGACTGTGCTTTGCATATCACTATCACCTGTTGGTCCGCCTTCTCCCCCTAGTGTTTCTTTATTACCGGTCTCTGTTTGTAATGCATCTTTCTTTTCTTGATCTGAAGATGCAGATTCTTGACCACTTGTTTTAGGATAGTTACCTGGAGAAATGCTTTTAAAGAATGTGTTATCCATGTTAAGTTGTAAATCAAGAATATCATCATTTGCTCCACTATAAATGTAGTCATACTTTTTACAGACTTGTTTTTTTAGATGTCTAATTCCTGCGGCATTGGCACTTGGCGCTATAAACCTCGACTCATGCACTTTGTATGGTAACACTCTGAATACATAAATTCTAGGTTTGCGGCCGATTTGATCTTCTGTGTCATTATCGGAGATCTGAAATACTTGAGTATCAATTCTAAACCATTCTTTAAATCCGTTTTCGTCTGATGGTGCACCAACGATCTTTTTACCATAATCAGAAATAATAATTATTTCACTAATAACATCCTGTATTCTTGTGCCTTTTGTAAATTTAAGTTCTCCAAGTGCAGGATCAATTTTTAATTGTCCGCTATCTCTATTCCAAATTTGATTTTCTTCATCCCAAGTAAATCCTGCAAGACCGTATGGTTGATTAGTAACACCAAATGCTTCTGGATCAAACACAGTTGCATTTCCAATATTATTTGAATTTTGTTCACCTGTTTGTTTCTTTTCAATTTCTTGTCCAATAGAAGTTTTGGATACTAAACTGCTTAATTTTTCTCGTACATATTCTAATGCTTCACGAGAAATTTTTCCTGCATTTGTAACAGCGTGCCATAACATTTCATATTCTTCTTTAGTTTTTTTATTTTCATTTAAACTCGAAGTAATTGTATTTCCTGTACCAACTTCACTTTGTTCGTTAGCACCTTTAGTTTCACTGTCAAGTGGTTTGCTATTGCCTTTAGTTGCTCTAGTTTTAGGAAATGTAATAAAGTATTGATCAGCAGTAAGAACTTTGTCATCAATTGCTTTTTTAGTATGATGTAAATTAAGAGCGGCAGATAAACTTCCTGGACCGCTTTGCATCATTGATTGTATTGTTCTACCTTTAATAGAAACATCAACCGGTAACCGCTGTACTTGGTCTGTAAGTACAACATCGTTGTAGGCAACTCCTTCTACAGTATATGTACTACCGCCGCCATTAATTGCTAACTCACTTCCGACAAGTTTAAACGGAAGCATACGTTTTGATTCTGGAACAGAATATGGTGTTCCATCTTGTTTCCAACCAACAAAGTCAATTGTTAAAAGAAAAGGTGATTCAGTATAATTTTTATGCCCTGCTTCTAGTGCCGCAATTTGTAAAGCCTGTAGAAACAATCCCATACTATAAGGCTCGTGTACTTCAAATCTAAAACCAACCGCGTTAGTTACCCCTTTTTTCTTAGTAGGAGAAATAATAGTTTCAATTTCTAAATTATCAATAAAGAACTCAATCCTTTTACCGTTAATCTCATATGCTGTTGTTACTTTTTTATCGCCTAATCCGCCACCGCTTTGTAATACAGCAACTTTAGGATAGTTTATTCTGTATGTTTCATCTGGATTATTAAGTTCGTGATCTGACAAGGAATACAATCCAAGTTTGTAAGAGTGACTAGCATAAGGCATTAATACATTTGGCATAGGTAGAGCAATAATTCGACCATCGCCGGTGGCACTAAAGTTTCTTACGGCTGATTCAATTTTAGACATTTCTTTAAAAATTTTCGCGGCATCTGTTGCTTTTTTATTTTCTGTGTTATCTATTGATTCAACTGATAATGCATCTGCATTAGTGTCGATTGACTTGTTTGGTTTGAACGCTATTGTACCGTCGGATTGCTGTCCTGGTCTAGTGTATCCATTAGGAAGTGGTGTAGGGTTTGTATAATCTTCATCATAGACATCAAGTCCGTCTGTTTGATTAAACTCTTTTTTACCTTCTTCAGTTTGCCACGGGTATAGTTGCTTTACTGCCATACTAAATTCCTAACAAGGTTCGTAGTCGACTACCTTTAGGAACATATATGCTTACACCTGCTCTAAAATCATAAACTGGATCTTTTAACGTATCCATATTACGTTGAGCATATACCCACCATAACTTCGGTGAACCGTACATATCATATGCTAATAAATCTGGACGTTGATGATACTGTGATTGAATTTCGTATAGCACATCGTCATTGTCAGCCGGCACTGTTCGAATAGATAAGATATCTAAATATCCTGAACTTGATATTCTTGTTTTTCCCCAGGGTGAATCATTTGCCATTAGATGAATCCTTTATCTTTACCAACATAGTCTCCTCTTACAAATGCATCTAAACTAAATTTCTCAACTTCTGATCTAGAGTATATTGGTTGTAGTGTTACAGAAATTTGACTTTCAACAGGAACATATGCAATTTGGCCTTTTTCATCTGGGCTAGTATCTGTGTTAGCAATGCGTTTTGCGTTCTTTTCTAACTGTGCTAAGTTAACTGCAATATAATCAACATCTGTTGGCATATCTAGTGTAAAGTTTGTAATGATTACCGGAACATTTTTAAAAACATAGTCACCGTATCCGTTTAGTTTAACTACTGGCGGTGGTGCTCCTTGATTTGAACTTTGACCGTAAAACATTTTTGTTACAGATCTTAAGTAATGTAAGCATCCTAACCAATATGCTCCTTCTAATGAGTTTTGAGCATAAAATTGACCAGTTAGTGTCATTGCGTCCACACTTGAATTCTCATAAGCATAGAACGGATAATTACTATGTACCGGGGTTAATGCATTGTAGTTTGCACTATGTTGCATAATAATAGTTGGAGTATATGGAAAGCATAAGCCTCCAGTTTTCTTCAACTGTCCAATTAACGGACTCTCGTTATAAGACTGAATATTAGGAATACTTAATTTGACACGCCAATCTTTTCCCGCTGGATCTGTTGCCCAACTTGCTTCTGCTAGTTTAAGTTCGCTAGGTTCACCGTCAGAAGGTATAGTGCGTGATCTAATTGATTTCATAAACCCTTTAGCACCTTCCTGGAAATCAGCGATTCCATCTTTAATGATGCGTTCAGCGGTATCTAAAAGTCCGCCTGAATCAGGTTTTTTAAATTCGTCAAATATCATAATTGGTAATCCTCGTTATAAGTATTTATTGACTTTTTTATCAGAGTAGTTTATAATAAGGAATAAAATTGGAGAAATATCTTGAGAAAAGTAAATTATTTAAACAACAAAGACATATTGAAAGAGATTCATAAGTCTAAGGCGTCTTTTAGCAGTTTTACTGACGACGAGTATGCACAATATGACATTATCCTGCCTAGTTTGGATAAAATTAATGTTCGTACTATTGCTGAAGCAAAACGTAACAAAGCAAAGCGCCTAGGTGATGCAGATTATGCCGCACGTAAACTAGCAGGTGAAAAAGTTAAACAAGCAGAATGTGAAGTAGATTATAAAAAAATTACCAAAGAAGAACTAATCTTTAGAATTATGACATTTGATCATATTCCTGAGGAAAAAGGTCGTAAGAAAAATCCAAAGACTGTAGCAGATACAAAAGTTAAATTAAATTTTCCTCCGTACCAACACTTTAAGTTTGACGATAAGGATAATTTGATTTGCGTTGGTAAGAGTCATTGGACAGGTGGTATGGAAAACGGCAACTTTACACTTAGAGGCGGTACAGCAACAGAAAAACTAGCACGTATGTGGATGAAACTATGTGATCGTTATGCTACTCGTGGTAATGTTCGTGGATATACGTATAATGACGAGATGCGCGGACAAGCCATACTACAACTAGCACAAATTGGACTACAGTTTGACGAATCAAAATCTGATAATCCTTTTGCTTACTATACTGCCGCAGTTACAAACTCGTTTGTACGTGTTATCAACATTGAAAAACGCAATCAAAACATTAGAGATGATATCCTTGAAATGAATGATATGACTCCAAGTTATACTAGACAGATGCAAGGCGAATTTGAACGTCAAGAAGCAGATGCTCAAAGAAGATTAAAAGAAGAACAAGAAAAATAAAATAGTTGACTTTTACATAAAGGTAGTGTATTATTGTATAGTAACCTGGAGAAAATATAGTGTTTAAAAAAGCGGCAGTGTTTACTGATATCCATTTTGGATTAAAATCTAACTCTAAAACGCACAACGAAGACTGTGAATCATTTGTTGATTGGTATATTGAACAAGCAAAATTAAATGGATGTGAAACAGGCATCTTTATGGGCGACTGGCACCATAACAGAAACAGTTTAAATATTATTACGATGGACCATTCGATACGTTCATTGGAAAAACTAGGAAAAGCATTTGATCAATTCTTTTACTTTCCCGGTAATCACGATTTATACTATAAAGATAAACGGGATATCCATTCTGTAGAATTTGCTAATCACATTGACGGTATTACTGTTGTTAATAAAATGACAACAATTGGTGATAGTACAATGGTCCCTTGGCTAGTAGGCGAAGAATGGAAACAAATTCCTAAAGTTAAAAGCAAATATATGTTTGGGCATTTTGAACTTCCAAACTTTTATATGAATGCTATGGTAAAAATGCCTGAAACAGGCGAACTTCAAGCAGAACATTTTAAACATCAAGAATATGTATTCTCAGGACATTTTCATAAACGTCAAACATTAGGAAATATTACATATATTGGTAATGCGTTTCCGCACAACTATGCTGATGCTTGGGATGATAAACGCGGTATGATGATTTTAGAACATGGTGGCGAACCACAGTATATTGATTGGCCGCAATGTCCTAAGTATAGAACTGTAAAATTATCGCAACTTATTGATCAAAAAGATACACTTATTAAACCCAATATGTATCTAAGAGTAACACTAGATATTCCAATTAGTTACGAAGAAGCAAGTTTCATTAAAGAAGAATTTATGAAGAATTTCGAGTGTAGAGAAATTACATTAATTCCTAGTACACAAGATGACGAAATAAATTCAGATATTGATATTACAAAGTTTGAAAGTATTGATCAAATTGTATCACAGGAGATTGAAGCAATTGAATCGGAAAATTACAACAAACAAAAACTACTAGACATTTACAATGAGTTATAAAATATGATTTTGTTAAAAGATTTAACTGTTAAAAACTTTATGAGTGTGGGCAATCAGACCCAGGCTGTAGATTTTAGTAACAGACAACTTACATTAGTACTAGGCGAGAACTTAGACCAAGGTGGTGACGACAGTGGTTCACGAAATGGTACAGGTAAGACTACTATTGCTAACGCATTAAGTTATGCTTTGTATGGACAAGCATTAACAAATATCAAACTTAATAACTTAATTAACAAAACAAATTCTAAAGGTATGTTAGTTACACTAGAATTTGAAAAAGACGGAACACAATATAGAATTGAGCGTGGACGCAGTCCTAATCTACTAAAGTTCTACATTGATGATAACGAACAAGAGATGACTGATGAGTCACAAGGCGACAGTCGACGAACACAAGACGAAATTAATACATTATTACACATGAGCCATGATATGTTTAAGCATATTGTTGCTCTTAATACGTACACTGAACCTTTTTTAGCAATGAAATCAAACGATCAACGTGCTATTATTGAACAGTTGTTAGGTATTACTATTCTAACTGAAAAAGCCGAAGAACTAAAAATAAAACAAAAAGAAGTTCGAGATGCTATTACAGATGAAACTGCTCGTATTAATGCAGTACAAACAAGCAATGAGAAAATTGCAGAAACTATTGAAAGTTTAAAAGTTAAATCAAGTGCTTGGCGTCAATCAAATGCTAAAGATTGTGACCGTTTACAAAAAGGCATTGATGAATTAGAACATTTAGACATTGAAAAAGAACTCGAAGCACACGAGTTATTGGCTAATTGGTCTGAAAACAATAAGCAAAAAACTAATCTTGAAAAAGAACGTTCTACACTTGAAAGTGCATTAACTCAAACCGACAAACAAATTACAAAGTATACAAAAGACTTAGAAAATCTTGTTAATGCGAAGTGTCACAGTTGTGGTCAAGAACTACACGAAGAAAAGAAACATCAAATTGAATTACAACTCCAAGAAGAGTATGGCGAAACAATGACATACTTAATGGAGATTAATGACAAGTATATTAATGTGCAATCTAAATTAGATGAAATAGGTGATCTAGATGCAAAACCTAACACATTTTATGAAACAGCCAAAGAAGCATACGAGCATCGAAGTAATGTTGATAATTTAAAACGAGCATTAGAGTCTAAAGAAACAGAAAACGATCCATATGTTGATCAAATTGAAGAATTACAACAAACTGCTATTCAAGAAGTTTCATGGGACACTATTAACGAATTAACAAGTCTTAAAGAACATCAAGAATTTTTATACAAACTATTAACAAATAAAGATTCGTTTATTCGTAAAAAGATTATTGAACAAAATCTTGCATATCTAAACAACAGATTAACATATTATTTAGATCGTATCGGATTACCGCATCAAGTAGTATTCCAAAACGATTTGAATGTTGAGATTACACAACTCGGACAAGACTTAGACTTTGATAACTTGTCAAGAGGTGAACGCAATAGACTTATCTTAGGACTAAGTTTTGCATTCCGTGATGTTTGGGAAAGTTTATATCAAAATGTTAACTTATTATTCGTTGACGAGTTAATTGATAGTGGTATGGACACTGCTGGTGTTGAAAGCAGTCTTGCTATTCTTAAGAAAATGGGTAGAGAACGTAAGAAGAATATCTATTTGATTTCACATAAAGACGAACTACAAGGTCGTGTACAAAATGTACTTAAAGTTATAAAAGAAAACGGCTTCACTAGTTACGCAAACGACGTTGATATTGTAGAATGAGCATTGAAGACGATACACATGACAAATTAACTAAGGCTTACTTAGAATACTTTAAAGCAAACGAAAAGTTTGAGCGTTTTAAAGGCGAGCGAACTATGCAAGAATCTCGAAAATGGCTTCGTGAAATACGCAATCATGCTAAACAACGTGCAGATGAGATTCTAACAACATTTAAGAACCAAAAACAAGACAAGAAAAAATAGGCAACGGTAAGTATCAGTATGGACTGGACTTACAAAGGACAACAGATAAACACTATACCAGACGAGTATGAAGGATTTGTTTATCTAATCACAAATACAACCACTGGGCAAAAGTATATAGGCAAGAAACTAGCCAAATTTAAAACCACAAAGCCACCACTCAAAGGCAAAAAGAATAAACGCAGAGGCACTAAGGAAAGCGATTGGAAGGACTATTGGGGTTCATCAGATCGTCTTAATGCTGATGTACAAGCACTAGGTCCAGAAAACTTCACAAGAGAAATATTATACCTATGTAAAGGTAGGGGCGAAATGTCCTACATAGAGGCAAGAGAACAGTTTGACCGCCGTGTATTAGAGAGAGATGATTATTACAACGGTATTATTAATGTTAGAGTTGGCGGTTCAGACAAACTACGACAGGCATTGCTAGAACATAGCATCAAGGCAAAACAATCCAACACATAAGGTTGGCGGGCCAGTTTGCAAACTCCGCTGTGGAAAAAGTCTCCGTATAGGAACACACGAAACATATTGATCGACTCCCCAGAGGGAGGAAGCCATCAAACAAATTGGGCTCACTGGTTGGTATAGATAGATTGTTGGCTGTCGAAAAACACAAACACAGTACATAAAAACTCTTTAGCAATAGGAACGAAGCGAGAGGTAATGTATTATATAGATAGCATTAACCTAGTTAATGTATTCTTTATGTTACATATGTCGACGTAGGTTGGGAAAGGTCAGAGCCCATTGTACTTTGTGTATAAACAATTACCTACTTCCGAATCTCGGCTGTGACGAACTCACATGAAGTGTCAAGATTAGATGGAACCAGCGATTAGGTTCCGTCTGACTGAAACAATCTACATGAAGCATTAGTGCTTCGCACTTAATCATATCAAATATAAATCAAATATAAAAGTGTCGAGCGTAAGCGAAACACAAATGAGCTTTAGCTCATTTCATTACAACAAACTTAATGTAAATCAGGATCTCTTCCGAAACCAGGTTTAACTGTAGAATGTTGTGTTTCGACAATTTCATAATCTACATTTGGGTTTTGCTCTTTAAGGATCTGCATGGTATCATTGGCTTGTGTCAGATCGAGCAATTTGTCTACAACAACTTCTTGTGTTCTTGCGTCTACTACTTTAAAGTTAGTGTACATTTAAGTGTCCTGCCCAATGTGAACAATCATCGCATGGATCGTCTATTTTACTATTCATAGTAGAATATTTACTCTTTTCAGGTCCGAGATAAATAATATCAGTTAAAGATTTAGGAACGTCAGATGAAAGTATATCAAATTACAGAAAATCAAATAGATGAAATATTACCTTTAGGAAATACAGATTTAGTAGTAGGACTAGGTAACACAGTAGCCAAGGCATTATCAGCTGTAGATATTGCACCTGGACCTAACAAATTTAATTATACTAAGGCTTCCGGCGGCGATTGGTTAATCAAAGACCCGAAAGGTAATCCAGTTGGTACTGTAAATAGCAAAGCAGCCGCAGCTTCAACATCGATTAAACTAAACAGATCATTTCTAACCCACGGTTTGGACAGTGATCAATTTAAATCTGCATTTAAACAAGCACAAGCTAGAACAGGATTAAAACTTAATACAAACTTTGATCCGAAAAAAGTTAATGTTGACGGTTCTAAGTCACTTGGAAAGGCAGCAGTTGGCACTGCAAAAGGAATAGGTAAAAGTATCCTTGCTACAATGAAAGGTACTTTAGTAGGAAATGTGGTGTTTGGGTTTATGGCTGTTGAAGATATTGCAGACGATTTAGATGCTTGGGCAAAGGTCTACATGGAAAACGGATGTAATCTTCAGGACAGGCGATTAGATGCGTACGAAATGAAGATACGCAGAACAATACTCGAAAATGTTGCTATGATGGCTACAGGTGTTGCTCTAGCATCAACAGGATTAATTAGAACATTGAGTCTTTTCTTAATGGCGTTACCGATTGCAGGGTGGATTGCTACTGCACTAGCTTGGGTAGGTGCAGGTGTATTAGCAAGCATGATTGCAAAACTTCTAACAAGCACTACAGTTGCTGAATATATTGCTGACTATATGTTGGCTTCAATGATAGGACCTGCTACACTTAAAGTAATATCTTTCCCACAGTGTCCAAATGAAAGTCTACAAGAAGATTGGGAAGCAAGAATTAACGAAGATATTAAAGTTTATATGGAACAGAAACAAATACAGAAGCAACAAGCTGCTAAAGGCGCAGCAGATGCAATTAAAGATGTATTTAAAAATGATCCAGAATTAATGAAAGTTCTTAAAGTTACTAAGAAAAAAGTTGACAGCGGAGAAGTTGAAAAGATTTCTAAAGGCGGAAAAGCTGCTGTAGCACAAGTTAAATAATTGCCATTTTAGTTTTTTCAACTAGCTCGATATTTTCTTTTACTATTCTTTGTAAAATTTCTCTATCTTCATAGGTAATACAGTGCATAAGATCGTGATAAGAAAAAGATCCTCTCATATACCATCCTAGTTTATAATTATCGTATTTTAATTGTTTGATTTCGTTTTCGTAAGACTTGTCTAGCTCGATAATGTCAGATTCCGAGAGCGTAAGGATTTGGCTCCGAAAAAACTCGCGTAATCCACATTAATTTTTGACTTGTATTCGGTACTACACTCTTCTGCACCACAAATTATATCAAATGTTGGCAAGTTCCAATTCTCAGATATAGATTTAATTTTAGCTTGAAGTTCTTTATAAAACTCAGCATCATTGTTTGATATAAAATCTAATATTTTATTTCTGTCAGCTTCACTATCAGTACCGTCAGTTATACTATCTATATAAGAAACACTTAGTCTTAGTGTAATGTTGGTCATTTTAGTTAAAATGTCCTGAAGCATCTTGTCTTTTTCTTCTTGTGTTATTGTTGCATTAGTAATCTGAGTCATTTGTCTTTCTAAAACATACTGTTCTTTACTAAATTCTGTAGTAGTTTTATAAGAAATAGGAGCAATGTTTACAGTTAACTCTCCCATTTTAAAACTGGTAGTATTACTATATTCACTAAATGACTCGAGTAGTTTTCCTAAGCTGATTGAACTTCGGTTAGATTCAGAACAACTAGTACATCTAGTTTCCATAGGCATTTCGTCACCGTAGGTTGCAATTCTTAATGCAATAAGAATATAATCAATATCATAACCTACTAGTTTCCAGGGATCTAATATAGCAGGAATACAACTTTTTATTACTCGAACAGTTGCTTCACCTGTAAATAGTGCATCTGGTGTTTTTAAAATAATTTCATCCATTGCCGTCATACCAAATACCGGCAAGTTGGTAGTTTGCATATCTTGTATTATAGATTCATCATAAAACTGCCCATTACTTGGCAGGTCTATAAAAATCTTAGGTTGTCTTTGGTGTTTTTGTAAAAAATCTGACATTTTAATCCTTGCATAAATAGTTATACGCATTTATTTATGACCCAAAGAAATGCGACTAAAGGATTCTGAATGGCATTAGACCAAAGTGATAAAGACGATATAGTAAATGCAATTAGTGCTGGTTTTACTAAAGCTAGCCAAAGCACATCTACGACTGCTCCTGCGGGGGGCACCAGCGGTGATACATCTAAGTCATCACAAAACTCTTTAAACAAAGCCTCTTCTGGGTTTATGCGTATTCTTGACGAAGGCGGCGGCTCTATTAAATCATTTGCTAAAGACTTTAATAGTATGATGCCAGAAGTTCTTCAAGGACTTGGTGGCGCAGTAGGTGGAATTGCAGGACATATCGAAGACACCCAAGGTGTATTTCAAAATTTAAGTAAAGTTGGTATTGGTTTAAATGGTAATTTAGGCGACTTGCGTGTGCAAGCAGCTAAAAGCCGCATGCCATTAGATCAATTTGCTAACATGGTTGCAACTAACGCTCAAAGCCTTGTTGGACTAGCTGGTAATGCTAGTGAAGGTGCAAAAAGATTTGCTGATCTTAGCAATGCAATGTATTCCACTGGTGCTATTGAAGGATTTATGAATCTTGGCTATAGCATAGAAGAAGCCAACGAATTTGTTATTAAAAATACAGAACTAAACAGACGTCAAGCAATGATGACGCAAATGTCAGATGCTGAACAAGTAAAACAAGCACAAGAACTTGCCAAAAACATGAGTGTTGTCGCTAAACTTACTGGTAAAGATGCACAGCAGATGCAAGATGAATTGATTGCTAGACAGCGAGCTGGCGCTACACAAGCAAGATTGCGTCTATTAGAAATGGACGGAGTTACAGGAGCACAAGAAGCATACAATAAAGCACAAACTGCTCTTGATGCAGCACCGGATGTAGTTGGTAACTTGTTTGACGATTTAATGCAAACTGGCGCTCCTATGACAGAAGCGACTAAAAACTTTGCAGCAACTAACCAAGAAGCATATGCACTTTTACAACAGGCCGCTGAAGCAAACAAACGCGGTGACGTAGCAGAAGCTGAAAGGCTAGCTCAAGAAGCTGCCCAAGCAACAGCAGACTTTGCACAAAGTAGACAAGGTTTAACACTTGCAACACTTTCTCAAGTTAGTGATATTGCAAAAGGACAAGCAGATGTACTAGAAGAAATGGCACCGATCATTGATGGTACAATGGCACTACAGCAAAGAATTAAAGATGCAACAGGGCAAGAACTTACATTTAGAGAAGCATTTGTTGCTAATCTACAAACTATAGCTGCCGGCCAAGAAACACAGATGGCAGGAGAGCAACCAGGACAGCAAGCACTAACTGCTGTAAACACAGCACAAGTAGCACTTGCAAATACAGCTTCAGAATTTAATACATTATTAGGTAAGCAGATAGAATCTAACACTTTATTATTATCTGCATATGGAACATTAAACGAAAAAATCTCAACCCAACTAGGAG
>Ga0181598_1002296_pt1 | contig 17566 bp, 19 predicted proteins | sample 041ome_4_FD_153295 | JGI IMG/M metagenome (GOLD analysis project Ga0181598, IMG submission 153295) | Coastal salt marsh microbial communities from the Groves Creek Marsh, Skidaway Island, Georgia - 041404US metaG (spades assembly) | ecosystem: Environmental > Aquatic > Marine > Intertidal zone >... | reverse complement strand
AAAGAAGATGATATAGATAAGTTTTTAAAAGCACTTAAAATTCCTAAAATAGAAATAAGAGATTATCAAAGAGAGGCATTTGTACACTCTATTAAAAAGAGTAGATGTTTATTATTATCTCCTACTGCCTCTGGTAAATCTTTAATTATATACTTAATGTTAATCTTTAATTTATTGAGATTAAAAGAAAGTAAACAAGATAAAATACTCATTATTGTACCAACAACATCTTTAGTAGAACAATTATTTAAAGACTTTAAAGATTATGGTTATAATAGTGATCGTAACGTACATAGAATATATCAAGGACACGATAAAGAAACAAACAAAAGAGTTATTATATCTACTTGGCAATCAATCTATAATTTACCTAAAAAATGGTTTCAACAATTTGGTATGGTGATTGGTGATGAAGCACATTTATTTAAAGCAGTTTCATTAAGTAAGATAATGAATAAACTTGAAAAATGTAAATATAGAGTTGGACTTACAGGTACTTTAGATGGTACTAAAACACATAAACTTGTATTAGAGGGTTTATTTGGTACTGTAAATAAAGTTGTATCAACAAGTGAATTACAAGAAAAGAAACAACTTGCTGACTTAAAGATATTCTGTTTAATACTTCAACACGATAAAACTGCTAGACACTTTTTAAAAGATAAAACATACCAAGAAGAAATGGATTATATCGTTTCTAACGAAAAACGGAATAAATATATACGCAATCTATGTTTGTCTTTACAAGGCAATACATTATGTCTGTTTCAGTACGTTGAAAAACACGGAATGCTACTTAAACAATTAATCGAGGAGAAAGCTGATGATAAAAAAGTTTTCTTTGTTTATGGAGGTGTTGAAGCAGAAGAGCGAGAAAAGATTCGTTTCATTACAGAAAAGTCGGAGGGGGCTATTATTGTTGCTAGTTATGGCACTTTTTCTACTGGCATTAACATTCGTAACTTACACAATATTGTTTTTGCTAGTCCTTCAAAGTCTAGGATTAGGAATCTCCAAAGTATTGGCCGTGGTCTTAGGTTAAAAGATAATAATTCTAGTGCTACATTATATGATATTTCAGATGATTTAACTTATAATGAAAAAGAAAATTACACTTTAGCACACTTTAGAGAAAGAATAAATATCTATAATGAAGAAGATTTTAATTATGAAATACACAACGTAGAGTTAAAGTAATATGCACCATACTACAGAAAATATTAAAATAATAAAATTGGTTAACGGTGAAGATGTTGTTTGCATATTGCCTATTGGTGATAAACAATTACCAACAGATTCTAAACTAATGCGTTTAGAAAAACCTCTATTAATTAAGTATGTGCCTCAAATGACAATGACAGGTTTTAAAGATTATGTTGCTTTAATTAAATGGTGTTCTTATACACCAGATCAAATTATTACTATTCCAAAAGATAAAATTATGACAATAACTAGTGCTACTGTAGAAATGGCTAGTAGTTATATGAATATTGCTAACACTTACAATCAAAAACCAGTTCCCGTCAAAAATAGTAAATATACAACACAAGAATTATCTGCTGAACAAAATGAAAAACTTAATGAAATATTTGATGAATATGATGATGAAGATTTGGATAAAACTATTCATTAATAATACTATCTTTAGCTATTACCTTCAATCACTCACTACACGCTCTATTATACACAAAATAATGAAAAAGTCAATGTTAAAACAGGAAAAAAATAATATTTTTTATTATAAAAAACTCCAATTAAAACATTGACATTTTAAACAAAATATAGTATATTATATATTATGAATAACAAACAAAAAAAAGAACATTATGTAAATAATAAAGAGTTCTTGCAGGCAATGATTGAATATCGTAAGATGGTCAATAAAGCCAAAAGAAAAAAATTACCTAAACCACCAGTTACAGATTATATTGGTAGTTGTTTTTTAAAGATTGCGAATCATTTATCGTATAGACCTAATTTTATTAATTATACTTTTAAAGATGATATGATTAGTGATGGTATAGAAAATTGTTTACAATACCTAGACAACTTTAATCCAACTAAATCAAATAATCCATTTGCATATTTTACACAAATCATATATTATGCATTTATAAGAAGAATACAGAAAGAGAAAAAACAAGTTACGATTAAAAATAAACTTATTACAGATTCTAATTATGATGATATGACATTACAACCTGGTGAAGATAAGGAGTTCACAAATCAATTTACAGAATATCTTAAAAAGAATATGCCAATTGAAGAACAACAAAAAATAGCAGATAGTAATAAGAAAAAAAAGAGGGTCAGAAAAAGTAAAAATAGTTTAGATTACTTTATGAGTTATGAAAATAGCATTACTGAATGATACACACTTCGGATGCCGTAACGACTCACCTGCATTTATAAGTTATCATAATCGTTTCTATGACGAGATATTTTTTCCATATCTTATTGAGAACAAGATTGATACTCTTATTCATTTAGGTGATGTTGTTGATAGAAGAAAGTTTATTAATTTTAATACAGCGCATAATTTTCAAAAGAAGTTTTGGAAACGATTGTGGGAGTTAAAAATAGATACACATATTATATTAGGCAACCACGACACTTATTACAAAAACACAAATGAAGTTAATTCAATAGAACAACTTGTTACTACTTTTGATGGTGTAAACGAACCTTGGATATACACAGGTCCTAAAGAAGTAGAAATAGGTGGTTGTCGTATGTTATTTTTACCTTGGATATGTGACGACAATTACGAAGATTCAATATACGCAATAGATCACTCTACCGCTGATATTTGTTTTGGTCATTTAGAAGTAAAAGGATTTGAAATGCACAATGGTGTTATGAACGATCACGGTTTAGAAAAAGAACAATTAAGAAGATTTGAAAAAGTATTTTCTGGTCACTTTCATAAAAAATCAGATGACGGACATATTTATTATCTAGGAACTCAATATGAAATTATGTGGTCAGACTATAATTGTCCTAAAGGGTTTCACGTATTTGACACAGAAACACGAGAATTAGAAAGAATATCTAATCCACTTACAATCTTTAAAAAAATAATTTATGATGATAAAAAAACAGATTATACTAACTTTGATTTAACACCATATGAAAATTGTTTTATAAAGTTATTTGTTTCTAATAAAACAAATGAAGATATGTTTAATAAACTAGTAGATTGTTTACAAAATAAAATGAATGTACACGAGGTTAACATTATTGAAGATGTACAAAGCGATATGTTTACTAGTGTAAGAGAAGATATATTAGATCAAGGAGAAGATACCATTACGTTTTTAAATAATTACGTAGATCAAATACAAACAGATTTAAACAAACAAAAGTTAAAAGAGTTTATTAAAGAAACTTATATTGAAGCAAACGACCATTATTCAAAATGATTATATTTAAAAAAATAAAATGGAAAAACTTTTTATCTACTGGTAATCAGTTTATTGAAGTTGACTTAACAAAATCTAATACAACCTTAATTATAGGTAAAAACGGTTCAGGTAAATCTACTTTACTTGACGCTATTACTTTTGTTTTGTTTAATCGACCATTTAGAATTATTAAAAAAGAACAAATAGTAAACACTATTAATAACGGCGATACTTTAGTTGAAATAGATTTTTCAGTTGGCACAAAACAATATAAAGTTATACGAGGTATTAAACCTAATATTTTTGAAATTTATTGTAATGATGAACTTGTAAATCAAAATGCTTCTACTGTTGATTATCAAAAAGTTTTAGAACGTAATATAATGAAATTAAGTTATAGATCATTTGTTCAGGTTGTTATACTTGGTTCTTCTTCTTATGAACCATTTATGAAAATGAAATCTCGTTATAGAAAAGAAGCAGTTGAAGAAATATTAGACATTAAAGTTTTTTCACATATGGATTGGATGCTAAGAGAAGAACAATCAAATTTAAATAAAAAAATAGTAGAAGTAAAACATAATGCAGATTTAATACAAGCAAAATATGAATTAGAAAGTAAACATTTTAATGAGATTAAAAACAGAAATGTTGATGATAAAAAAATAAAACAAGATCAAATTGATAAAATAGAAAATGATAAAAAAACCTATTTACAAAAAATACAACATTTAGATAATGACTTTAAAAAATATAATGATGATATAAAAGATAAAGAAAAAGTTGAAAAAAAATTAAAAGAATTATCTAAGTTAGAAACTAAAATTGAAACAAATTTAAAAACACACGAAAGAAGTTTAAGGTTTTTTGAAGAAAACGATTCTTGCCCAACCTGTACACAACCATTAGAACCTGAATTTAGAGGTGAAAAACGTGCTTTTGAAAAAGGTAAAATAGTAACTTTAAATGATGGAATGAAAAAACTAGTAGAAGAAATAGTACAAACAGAAACAAAACTAAAAGAGTTTAATTCTATATCTAAAAAAATAACCGATTTAAATATAGAAATATCAAAATTAAATACTTCTATTGTTGAGATGAAAAGATTTAGCGATAATTTGCACAATGAAATAGTATTGTTAGAAAATAAAAAAGAAGATAGTAATAAAATACAAGAAGAATTAGATAGTCTAGCACAACAACTATTAGATACACAAACAGAATTAACAAAAATTAGTGAAGAAAAAACTTACGTTGATACAGTAAGAGAAATATTATCAGAAAAAGGTGCTAAAACTAAAATTATTAAAAAGTATTTACCTATTATGAATACACTTATAAATCAATATTTACAATCTATGGACTTCTTTATATCATTTCAATTAGATGAAGAATTTAATGAAACAGTTAAAAGTCGTCATAGAGATACTTTTAATTACAACAGTTTTAGTGAGGGTGAAAAGTTAAGAATAGACCTTGCTTTATTATTTACTTGGCGACAGATTGCTAAAATGAAAAATAGTGTCAATACAAACTTGTTAGTATTAGATGAAATCTTTGATAGCAGTTTAGATGGTCAAGGCACAGATGACTTTTTTAAGATTATAAAAACTATGACAAAAGAAAACATTTTTATCATATCACATAAAGGCGATATAATGTTTGATAAATTTACCAATATGATTAAATTTGAAAAGTATCAAAACTTTACACGATTAGAACAAACATAGGAGATATATGAAAGAACTAAAATTAATACCACCAAGTGATCCAAGAGTGTTATCAGCAATAGCACCTTTTAAAGAAGATATGTTAAAAGAAGAAGGATTTAAAGATAGAAAAGAATTATCAGATGCAATGTTTGACGCAATGAAAAAATATGGAGGCATAGGATTATCTGCTAATCAAGTAGGTTTACCTTTTAATATGTTTGTGCTAGGAGATCATCCACAATTAGAAAATGGTTTAAAGATGACTTGTTTTAATCCTATGATAATTTCTAGTAGTGAGGAAACAGTTGTAATGAAAGAAGGATGTTTAACTTTTCCTTTTGTATTTCTTTCTATCACTAGACCACGTAAAGTTACTGTTAAGTATGAAGACGAAAATGGTGATTTAAAAGAAGGTCATTTAGATGGTATGATAAGTAGAGTCTTTCAACACGAATATGATCATATGTTAGGTAGAGTATTTACAGAATATGCTAGTAAAATGAAACTAGATATGGCATACAAAAAAGCAGAAAAAGAAATGGATAGATATAGAAAATATCAAAATGCCCAAAAAAAGTAAAACATACATACACGTAAACCAACACGTAATTAGATCAAATAAAAAACATAGTAAAAATGATCCTGTAATTACAGTTAAACAAGGTAGTAAAAATACATATTGCCACGAGGTAGAAGTATTAGGACCAAGTAAGATTGTTTATGGTGGTAATGATAAACCATTATTAAGTTGTGGTGCAAGAGTTGTAATAGAAACTGAAAGTAATATTAATATACTAAAATGAAACCATACGATTTTCCTAAATTAGTCATAGAAGAACACGAGGGTTTTCATATAGTACGTGATGATCTATTAGAAGGTGGATCAAAAAGAAGATTTGTAGATAGATTAATTAGAGAAGAAATAGAAGAAGGTGCCGAAGAATTTGTATATGGTGGATGTCCAGCAAATGGATATGCTCAACTATCATTAACACTACAAGCAAAAGCATACGGTAAAAAGGCAGTATTCTTTATGGCAAAGAGATCATTAGACAATCTACACCCATACCAACAACAAGCATTAGACTATGGCGCTGATATACGTTGGGTACCCGATGGTATGTTACAAGTTACAAAAGCAAGGGCAAGAGAGTATTTTTACGAGGATCCAAAAAGGAGACGTATTTTGCCACTAGGATTAGAAGAAAAAAGAGTATTTGAAGATATAAGGGACCTTGCAAAAAATATAGAAATAGAGTATAATATTAGTATTAGTGAAATTTGGTCAGTAGGATCAAGTGGTACATTAACAAGAGGATTGCAAATGGCATTTCCAGATAAAGATGTTAATGTAGTATCAGTTGGTCATAGAATGAAACAGAATGAAGTAGGACGTGCTAAATTGTATATGTCAGATTATAAGTTTACACAAGAAGTTAAAGATAAAGACAAACCACCTTTTCCGTCTGTACCTACTTATGACGCAAAGGCGTGGCCTGTTATGAAAAAATATGCTAAGAAAGGTGCTCTGTTTTGGAACGTAGGAAAATAAAATGAAAAAAGAAACAATTGAAGAATTTTTAAAACGAGGTGGTAAAGTAGAAAAGTTAAAACCAGGTATGGCATATAATATAGGTTCTTTAGATAGATCAGGAAAGCCAAGATATACTAAACACGAAGTAGAAAGTGGTCAAAGTTCAAAATTTGGAGAATATCAAATAGAAAAAGTATATAAAAAACCAGGAACATACGAAGATAATAATGAGTGATATATTACAAGAAACACACGATAGTATAAAGGCAAAAGGTTTTCCATATTATCCTACAGATGAGAAATGGAGAAACAATATCTATAATCAACTTTTAGCCTTTAAACGTGATACTATGATAGATCACAAAAACAAAGTGATTGGTCAATCCACACACGGTTTAAATCTTGCTTGGTCTTATATGCAACACGCTTGGGGCATTAAGTGTGGTAAAATGAAAACTCCTATGGAGATATGGAATGATGAAGAACATCTTAAAAAAGGTTTAAACAAAATACTTACAGGCACATTTTTCAAACAAAAGAAACCACACGATATTACAGATTCAGATATGCGATCTATGTTAAGACGTTATAGTGGTACTCAAATGGTATCTAATTTTAGACCTACGGCTGCCGCTGCCTTATATGATATATTTGTAGAAAAAGATAGTCCACTAGAAGGCACAAGTGCTGGTACAGTATGGGATCCAAGTATGGGTTATGGTGGTCGATTATTAGGTGCAATTGCGGCTGGTGTTAATTACATAGGTACAGACCCTTGTATTCCTACATACAAAGGATTAGAACAAATAAGAGATACATACGGACATAAACATAAATCATATACACTATTAAGACAAGGTAGTGAAACATACGATCCTCAACCTGAAAGTTTAGACTTTGTATTTACAAGTCCACCATACTTTGGTTGGGAGGCATACGGTGATGAACCAGAACAATCAAGTATTAAGTTTAATACAAGTGATCTATGGAAAGAGAAGTTTTTAAAACAGACTATTGCTAACGCATATAAAGGTTTAAAGAAAGGCAAACATTTAGCATTAAATGTTGCAAACACAAAACAATACAAAACCTTTGAAGAAGATACAGTACAACTAGCACTAGATGTTGGTTTTGAACATACAGATACTTGGTGGTTATCACTATCTACACAACAAGGTGGTTCAGAAACAACTACTTTAGATGGCGAATCAGTAGAAAAGAAACAAGAAAATCGTTATTTGGGCAAGTTTACTAGACCGAATCTATCTGGTCGTAAGTTTGAACCTACGTTTATATTCACTAAATAAGAACAAAATAAGAACATTTGCTATCAAAAACTTAGTAAAATCAAGGAAAAATAATCCTTGACTTTTTAAGAGTTTTCCTATAGCATATACTTATGATTAACACATTAAACACAAATACAAAAAGTCAGTTAGCAAAATTACTTGCTACTGAAAATATTACAGTACAAGAAAACAATGTCAAAACTGCTTCGTTTGATGTTGTTAACAGAATATTAACCCTACCTATCTTTAAGACAGATTCAAAAGATGTAACAGATATGTTAATAGCACACGAGTGTGCTCACGCTTTATTTACACCAACAAAGTCTTGGCAAGATATTACAGATGATGATGAATTAAGATCATACATTAACGTATTAGAAGATACTAGAATTGACCATTTAATTCAAAGTAAATATCCAGGTATTATTAGAAATTATGAAAACGGTTTTGATATACTTAACTCTAAAAACTTCTTTGGTGTTAGAGATAAAAATATCAATACTGAATTAATGTTAATTGATAAAATTAATCTAAGATCAAAATCCTTAAATAGATTACCTTTTATATTTTCTAATGATGATAACAAGTGGTTAAAAAAAGTTGATAATATAAAAACTTTTAAAGACGTTGTTAAAGTTGCTAAAGATATGTTAAATTGGCAGAAAAAACAAGTTGACCAAATGAAAAAATTACCTAACTTTGATGAGTTAGCAATTGTTAAGTCTTATGATTTATCAAATAAAAAACCTGATGATTCAAACAATACAGATAAAAATGCTAGTGATGATAATGCTAAAGAGGCAAATAAACAAAATGCTAGTGAAGGTAAAACAGAATCAGAATCAGATAAAGAAAAACCTGCTGTAGGTGATAAAACACAAAAAGTTGAAGGTGAAGATAAGAAAAAATCTGATGGTGCTGTTGGCTCTGGTGGTGACGGTGCTCTTAAATCAATTACTAACAATTGGTTTGAAGGCAAAAAAGAACAGTTGATGGATACAAAAACTAGTTATTCTTATAAGAGTATACCAGATCCTATTTTAGATAAAGTTATTAGATCAAACAAAGACTTTGTTAATGATATGAAAAAAGCATTTATCTATGATAAAACAACTGCTTTAAAATATTTACCATATCTTAAAAAAGAATATAAGAAGTTTTTAAACGATAGTAAAAAAACTATTATGTATCTTGTTAAAGAATTTGAAATGAAGAAGGCTGCTACTGCCTACAAGAGATCAACAGTAGATAAAACTGGTGTTATTGATCCTCTTAAATTAAAAGATTACAAATTTAGTGATGATCTATTCAAAAGATTAACTATCTTACCAGACGCTAAAAACCACGGTATGATGATGTTACTTGATTGGTCAGGTAGTATGAGTGATAGTATTTACAAAACTGTACAACAATTAATTCAGTTAGTTTATTTCTGCCACAAAGTAAATATTCCTTATGATGTTTATTTCTTTACAAGTGAGTTTGAAAACGATAATCCTAGATTGATAGGTCACGGCAGATTAAGTGATGGTTTTAAATATAAGTCTGGCGATATGGCACTTGATAGTGTTAAACTTGTAAATGTTGCTAATCACAAATTGAAAAAAATTCAATTAGATGAATCAATGATGTATCTATACTGGTTAGCATTACATTATGATAATAGATATTCTAGTTATAGAGATTGGGATTACTCTAAACCAGATTCGCCAAATATTCCTAGAGAATACTATTTAGGTTCAACACCTTTAAATGAGGCGTTAGTTGTGATGTTAAAACTAGTACCTATGTTTAAAGAGAAGTACAAAGTTGAAAAAATGAATTTTATTACTTTAACAGACGGTGGTGGTAACTACGGTTCAAGTCAAGTATTTACTACTAATGATGACGGTAAGTTAATTGCTACAGATTCAAAAGGTGATAATGATGTTTATATCTATAAGAAAAAACAATATAAACTAGGCAGACATATTTGGGGATCAGGTAAAACTGCTATGTATTTAAATATGTTAAGAAAACTTTATGATATTAAAACTATCGGTTTCTATTTAATTAAAAGAATTAGAGGTTATGATACTGAAAGATATTTTAAAGACTCTTATAATTCTAAATTAACTTGGGATCAAAGAGATAAATTATATCAAAAAAGAAAAAGTGAGTTTTCTAAAAACAAAGTTGCTATAGTTAAACAAGATGGTTATGATGATTACTACCTTGTTAATGCTAAAGATATGAAAGTTGAGAATACTGATATTTCACAAGTTAATAGTGATATGAAAGTTGGTAAAATTAAACAATTATTCAGTAAAAGTATGAAAGGTCGAATCACTTCCAGAGTGCTTTTAAACAAATTTATTGAGAAAGTTGCCTGATATGTACAAAAAACTTAATAAAATCAAGTGTTTTTTATGCTTGACATTTGATAAAAACTATGATACCATATAAGTATATTTAATAATGAAAGGACTAATATTATGTTAAATAACAAACAAAAAAACTTTGTTGAAGTTGCTTTTAAGATGTTCAATAAAGATGTTTTAACTATTAATGAGTTAAAACAAGTCAACCAAACACTTGGTTGTAAATATCCACCACAATGGTTGTGTAAGAATAAAGACTATAAAGTTGGTAAACAAACTTTTAAGTTGCCTATTGAAAGTGATATAAAAGTATCTGCTGAAAAAATTGAAACAAAATCAGCAAACAATTCAACACCTGCTACTACTAATAAAGAGGCCGCTTATATTGTGTCTTCTTTAACTGGTAACATTGTGCCGACTAAAGATAAAAACTTCGTTAGTTTCGGTAACTATCCAGATGTTAAAAACATTATCAAATCTAATAGATTTTATCCTGTATTCATTACAGGTCTATCAGGTAATGGTAAGACAATGGCAGTTACACAGGCGTGTGCTGAATTGAAAAAAGAATTAATCAGAGTCAATATCACTATTGAAACAGATGAAGATGATCTGTTAGGTGGTTACAGACTTAAAGACGGACAGACCGTATGGCAAAATGGTCCTGTGATTGAGTCGATGGAAAGAGGCGCTGTTCTTTTACTTGATGAGATTGACCTTGCAAGTAATAAGATTATGTGTTTACAACCAATCCTTGAAGGTTCTGGTGTCTTTGTTAAAAAGATTAACAAATGGGTGAAACCAAAAGACGGTTTCAACGTAATCGCTACTGCTAATACTAAAGGGCAAGGTAGTGAAGACGGTAAATTTATCGGTACGAATGTTCTTAACGAGGCTTTCTTAGAAAGATTTCCAGTTACGTTTGAACAAAAGTATCCTGCAACATCAACTGAAAAAAAGATTTTAGTTAATACATTAAAGTCTTATGGTAAGTCTGATGTTAAATTCGTTGACAAGTTAGTTACTTGGGCAGATGTAATTAGAAAAACCTACTTTGATGGTGGTGTTGATGAGATTATATCTACCAGAAGATTAGTACATATCGCTCAGGCGTATGCAATCTTCGGCAACAAAATGAAATCTATTGAAATGTGTACAAATAGATTTGATGATGATACAAAGAATTCCTTTGTGGAGTTATACACAAAAGTTGACGCTGGTGCTTCTGCTGACCAAATATTTGAACAGCAAAGACAAGTTGATCTTTCTTCACAAATGGATGACAATGATAGTGAGTCAGATAGTGATGAGGACATCGCTGCCTAAATCTATCAATCATAGTGTTAGTCCAGGTGGAGGGGTTGTTCCCTCCACCGTTAATTCTATGATATTAAAAACTAAAACTATGAGGATTATATAATGAAAGTAAAACTAAACATACCATACAGAATAAATGAAAGAGGGCAAATTCTTTGTAAAATATCAGACTTAACTGATAGTGAATATAATAAAAAGATTTACGGAGATGAAGAAGCCGAAGACAATAAGATTAATGAAATTGCGGACGAAATGAAAGAAATGATGTCCGAAGGTGAAGAAGTTCCAAACTATGTACCTATCCCTATAGACGAAGACGGTAACAAAGCAGGAGGACACACTAGAACGCAGGCTGCCATAATGGCAGGTTACAATGAGGTTTCAGTAACAGTATTATCACATAAAAAATTTAACAAACAAATGTCTTCCTATGACAAAGTGTTTGCTGTAATAAAACAAAATTCAAAAAGTAGAAAAAAGAAACCTAGTGTTAGTCTAAACGAATACAATCAATTAGATGAAAACTATAGACAAACTTTCAAACAAACACCACCTAATGAAACTACAGATGAGTGGATTAAAGAAATAGATAGTAATAGTCCAATACCTATTACAAAGACTACAATTGAAAAGTTAAAGATTGTTAAGATGAGAGATCCTTCTTTATTTAAAGAAGTAGATCAAGGTAAACTTACAGTTAATCAAGCATACTTAAAAGCAAAGAAATCTAAACCTAAAAAACCTGTTAATCCAAACAGATTAAATTTCTTTAAAATTTTAGATAACGATCCGTTAATACAAAAGTATGCTGTATATAATTTTATTAAAAGTGTAAAACATATATTATCTTCAACAATGAAAACTAGAAACGGAACAGAAATTGAAGATACGTTTGATGAAACAATTGGTTCAGAAAAACATTTAACATCTACTGCTATCTCAAATAAAATGATGAGTGCTTTAGCATTAGCATTTAAAGATGCTAAATTTGTAGTACAAACACCTATTAATAAAATGGGTGATCCAGATATTAGATTTCCTGAAGATAGTTTACCACAATTTGAATCAGAAAAAATAGAAATTAAAGCATCGGAAAATAGAACTAAAGGAATTAGAATATATGCAGGTGAAAGAGCAACGTCAATTGCACCACACGAGTTTTGTTTAGTAGTATGGGCAAATAATTTTAAAAAACTTGCCATATTCTTTACTACAATGACAGGTGATGATTGGAACAAATCAGATGAGAAGTCTAAAGATTGTTTTACAACGATAGAACAAGTTTATAAAAATCACATTCCAGGAGTTGACTTTATTCCTTTTGTTGGTGATGTTCAAGTAATCAATGAAGATGTACAGATAAAATATGCTGATACAGACGAAGTATTTGAAGAACTTAAAAAAGAAATTGAAAAGGAGGTAAAATAAATTGGGACTTAAAATAGAAGTAAGAAACGGTAATGTAGAACAAGCTATGCGTGTAATGAAACGTAAACTTATGAAAGAAGGAGTTATGAAAGAGTTACGTGCTAGAGAGTCTTACGAAAAACCATCTGCTAAAAAAAGACGTAAGAAAAAAGAAAATATTGCTAATTATAAGAAAAAGATGAAAAAATTAATGGCAATGAGAGGTTTTTAGTTTTACGCTGGTGATATAAATATATAATGTTAGGCAATTCATAAGTCCTAACAGCGTAAAAGGGCTGACTATTAAATTTAGTCGGTGTCGCAAAAACGGTGATCTTTGGCAGTTTGCACTCCGTGATAAAAGAAACTGCCGTATAAATAATATGTGTCAGAATAACACACTTGTATTTTGACATTTAATTATTAAATTAATTGTAAGGGCGCCATAATGGGCTCTTATGTTAACTTGCTTTAAAAGGAGGAAATAATATGAATAAAGCACTTTCTATTTTTAACCAACTAAGACCAGTATCAATTGGCTTTGATAACGTCTTCGATCATTTTGAAAGAATGTTTGATGATGATGTTTTTGCTAATGTACCGTCTTTCCCACACTACAATATTGTTAAGTCTGGTAAAAACCAATACAATATTGAATTAGCGTTGGCTGGTTATAACAAAAAAGATATTGAAGTAAACCTAGAGGATGGTGTACTTTCAATTAAATCTAAAAAGGTTGAGAAGACCGAAGATGAAGATGGAGAAGTAATCCATAAAGGTATCGCTAAAAGATACTTTTCTAAATCTTTTACAATCGCTGATGACGTTGAAGTTAAAGGCGCTGAACTAAAAGATGGTCTTTTAACTGTTTCTTTGGAAAGAATAATTCCAGAGTCTAAAAAAGCTAGAGAAATTACTGTTAAATAAGTAATTTTAATTTTAAGTAGAAAGGCGAGGCAGCATTGACTTCCTCGCCTTTTTAGTATATAATGAATAATATAATATGAATCTAAATTATGAAGGAGTGATTATATGAATATATCTACAGACACTATATCGGTGTTAAAGAACTTTTCAGATATTAACCAGAACATTCTGGTAAAACCTGGAAACAAGATTCAAACTATTTCTACAATGAAAAATATTTTAGCAGAAGCTGAAATAACAGAAAAGTTTGATAGTGAGTTTGCAATTTATGATTTACCAGAATTTTTAAGAGCAGTTGAACTATTTGAAAAACCTGCTTTAAAATTTAATGGTGGTTCAAATGTTACAATTGCAGATGACAATTCTAAACAAGCAATTAAATATTTCTTTGCTGATAAGTCAGTTATTGTTGCACCAACAAAAGCAATCAATATGCCAGATCAGTATGTAACTTTTACTTTAAAGAAAGATCATTTTGCTAAAGTACAAAAAGCAATTACCACTCTAAATTTACCAGATGTTGCTGTTACAGGTGATGGTAAATCTATTAAGTTAACTGCTACTGATAAGAAAAATAAATCTTCAAATGATTATTCTATTAATATCGGCGAAACTGATAAGAAGTTTAGTGCTTATTTTAAAGCAGAAAACTTAAAAATTATTGGTGACGATTATAATGTAGAAATATCTCAACAAAAGATTTCTCATTTTGTAAACAGAAATAAACCAGTACAATATTGGATCGCATTAGAACCTGATTCGGAGTTTTAGTATGTCTGAGGTATACAAACTGGAAGACGGTACTGAATACAAAACAGACGACTTCTTAAAAGTTGAAACCAGAGAGTATCATCAAACTACACATTATTTGAATAGGCAAATTGCTGTTTCTGATATTATAGAGGAGTTTGGTGATCTACCTACCTTTGAAAAAGGTCTTTACTTTGATTGGAGTAACTATCAAAATGCTAGTGATGAAGATAAAGAACTAGCAGACAAAGTTCAAACATTTGTTGATGAACACGATTATGACCGTGAAGAAGATTGTTGGACAATGAATAAAGGTGGATATGATGTTGATTGTGAAATTGTACAAGAATTTACTATGGAAACTAAATGAGTTTGTATCCTGATGAAAAAGTATCTTTCAAAAAAACTATTAGAATTTTAGTTTATCCAAACATCACATTTGGAAAAGATTTAGAAAAAGATAGTTATATACAAGTTATTAAAAAGCAAATATCTCTATTAAATTCTATTAGGGATGATTTGTGGTTTTATTTAATCTTGCCTAAAGAAGTACCTTCATTAGCATTTGATAATGTTACACAATTTTATGTAGATATACCTACATACCCACCTACAATGAGAGTACACTTTGATACTGAATTAATTAAGAAAATGGTATCAAACGACTTGGACTTTGATTTGGTAATGTCGCATTTACCTGAACATACAGTTAATTTAAAAAATGTATTGTATAATACAACACAGCACATACCATTGTTTTTTGGATATTGTCATTGGTTTGATTTAAAAAATGTTGTAACTTGGTCAGCAAACGCATTTAGAAATAATCTTGTAGGTATTTTAGAAATGAATCGTTGTTATTTGAATACTGAACATCAAAAATCATTAGTTTTAGAAGAAGCAAAAGAAATACTTAATGATAAAACTATTGATAAATTAGAAAAAATTTTAAAAGTTCAACACTTAGGTGTAGATAAAAAAGACATTATTGATAACATAAATTTAAATCCAGAAAAAATAATTGTATTTAATCATAGACCAGATACGTACAAACACTATAAAGAATTTTTAAAAGTAACTGATAAACTTTATGAACAAAGAAAAGATTTTAAAGTTTGGGTTCCTCTTGCTAGTAAACCTGATAGAGATTATATCATTGTTGATAAAGGTAACAAAGAATTTTATTATAACTTTTTAAAAAAATGTTGTATAGGTTATTCTCCTAAACAAACTTATGGTGGTTGGTCTGTAGCAACCACAGACGGTATGATGAATGGTGTTCCTTACATAATGTATAACGAAAGTTATTATAAAGAATTATTTGATGGTGGATATTTTATAGACAATGATAATGAATTATTAGAACAATTAAATTATTTTTTAGATGACACAAAAGCAAGAAATGAATATGCTTTGAATAGTTTAATGCACATTAAAAATAATTTAATATTTAAAAATGAAGTACAATCAATGAGTGATTACATTGATACATTAGTTAAAAGTACAAAAGAAGTAGGTGAAAGTGAAGCACTAAAAAAAATTATTAATTGGATTAAAAAAGAAAAAGAAATGACCAAAAAAGAAATTATAACTAGTTTGGGTTGGGGTGTAGGCATAAAATGGACACCTTATCGTAGAGCACTATTGACAAACCCTAACATTTATGATAGTATGACAAAATATCCAACATATAATTGGATTGAATAAAATGAGGAGTATATTATATTATGGCAGACTTTTTATGGGTGGAACAATACCGTCCTAAAACAATTGAAGAATGTATCTTACCTGAAGATACAAAAAAGACATTTTTAGAATTTTTAAAGAAAAAAGAAATTCCTAATATGTTATTATCAGGAGGTCCTGGTACAGGTAAAACTACTGTTGCACGTGCCTTGTGTGAACAATTAAGTGTTGATTATATCATTATCAATGGATCAGATGAAGGTAGACACATTGATACGTTAAGAAACAAAATCAAAAACTTTGCGAGTACAGTATCTCTTACTGAAGAAGCAAATCATAAAGTTATTATCATAGATGAAGCGGACTATATGAATGCTGAATCTGTACAACCAGCTTTACGTAACTTTATAGAAACTTTCCACAAAAATTGTAGATTTATAATGACTTGTAATTATCCTTACAAGTTTATAGAACCATTACGAAGTAGATTAACGCATATTGAGTTTAAGTTAAATGGACATAAAAAAGAAATGTATTCTGCTTTTGCATTAAGATTAGATAAGATATTAAAATCTGAAAAAGTACAATTTGATAAACAAGTTTTAGAACAGTTGATTGAAAAATATAAATCAGACTTCAGAAAGACCATTAATGAACTACAAAGATATTCAGTAAATGGTAAGATAGATAGTGGTATCTTTTACAATCAAAAAGAATCAGATTTAAAAGCACTTTACAAGTCATTAAAGGGTAAAGAGTTTGATAATATGCGAAAATGGGTTGTAAACAATTCAAGTGTACAACCAGCAGACTTGTTCAAGTCTATCTACGAATCATTAAAAGAGTATCTACAACCAACATCAATACCACAAGCAATACTTTTATTAGCAGGCTATCAATATAAATCGGCATTTGTTGCTGACCAAGAGATAAATATGGTCGCTTGTCTAACAGAAATAATGGCGACTTGCAAATTTAAGTAAGAGGATAGAATGGCTAAAAGAACATTTTTTAGAAAAATGATTGTCAGATTGCGTATGTGGTATGCTGATATACGAGGTCATCACGGTAAACGTTGGGATTACGAACCTGGTGAATGGTATATGGGCAGACATAACAAACACAATGATGACACTAGATAATATATACATACCTACATTTAAAAGACACGATAAACAAA
>Ga0181598_1002288_pt1 | contig 17598 bp, 28 predicted proteins | sample 041ome_4_FD_153295 | JGI IMG/M metagenome (GOLD analysis project Ga0181598, IMG submission 153295) | Coastal salt marsh microbial communities from the Groves Creek Marsh, Skidaway Island, Georgia - 041404US metaG (spades assembly) | ecosystem: Environmental > Aquatic > Marine > Intertidal zone >... | reverse complement strand
ATGATTACCATGCTAAGTATGGTGCTTGGGAAACTTCGGTTAACAAAGAAAATGACGAAGTAGTAGTAAAAGTAGAATTACCAGAAGTACCTGGTGCAGATGCAGTGCTAGAAGCTGCTGAAAAGTTCTACGCATTTGTAAACCAAAAATAATAGAGTATATAATAAAGTAGAGAAGGCAGATTAGAACGCCGTTACTAGATATATATAACAAAGCACATTAAAAGAAGACCCGGTAACTAAGTTACCGGGTTCTTCATATTAGCCTTTAAAGTTGCCTATACGTTCTATATAATTTGATTGACTGTGATCATATAAACTATCAAACACTTCACCTTTCTTCCAGGCCTGTCTGTATCCTCTAAATCTATCTTTAAAGCGTTGCCAAGGCGTAGCATTTCTAATATTTCCGTAAGTGTTGATATAGTGTAATTTGCCTACGTGTCTAAACATCATTGCCCAAAGTGGTACTCTACATACTGCATCGTTATTATTAACAAAGCGGTGTAATTCATATTTTTTATCAAATTCTTTACTAAAGCCAGGTGAGCCTACTCTTGGTGAGCCATAATTATAACATATTGTGCCTGCTGGTAAACGACTAGTAGCAAGAGTACTCATAGCCGCTCCTAAACTATGTCCAGTTACATAAATTTGTTTGCCTGTGTGTTGCTTCATCCATTCTTCAATTTCAGGCCAAATTTTGTCAATTTCGCCTCTAAATCCTGCGTGTACACTACCGCCATATTGTGATTTTTTGTGCCATGCTTTAGCATCGGCTATTAAATCTGAAGCCTGTGTTGGCTCTGTTCCACGGAAAGCCAGGAACACTATGCCGTTCTTTTCTATGCCATATGCCTGAGCTCCGTCTTTATCGAAGTATTTGTTTGTTGTTATACCTGCAGCTTTAAATATTTTTCTTGCTGTTAGCGGTTGTGCGTATGCAATACCTGCCAGTTTAGCTAGCCAAAATGCTTTGCCATAATTAAAATTTGTATCGTTAAAATACCAATCATTTAAATCCATTTATTTCTCCTTTTTGAGAATAGCTTCAATCATTGCTTTGTTTTCCAAAATCAGCTCTTTATTAAGGTCTGTTTTGTGACCGTTTTTATTTGGAGTATTATCAAATATTACTTTCTCCAACTTAAGAAGTGGAATTCTTTCATTAGGAACAAATCTCCAATGATAATCACCATTATCTTTAGTAATACCAAAAACTGTTTCAGTTAAGCCTATCTTTACAATGAGGGCCTTTTCACCGTCAAGGATAACTTTGTCACCCTCTGAAAAACTTTTATTCATTTGAAAGGCCATGCCTTTTGCAATCTTGGCAGCATAATCTTTAAACCAAAGAGTTACCACCAAGCTGATTAACGCTATAATAAATGGAGTTAATAATTCGCCAACGTTTGTGCCAACGCTAGCCGCTGTCATTATATCATTATTCATCTCACTTCTCCCACAACTATTTATTGACTTTTGGTAAATATAAGTGTATAGTTAATGAGATAAGGACAGTTATGCAACACTCTATAGAGCAATGGATTGAGCGTATAAATGCAATGAAAGATTTGTGTATTCAAGCGCATCGGATTAGAAACGAGTTTAGTGAAATAAGTTATAAAGAATACGATTATCAAACTTGTAAACATTTATTGGAACAAGTTCAATCAATGGCAAGTGGTATTGCAAATGAACCTATAACTGATATTAAAACAGATATGGATTCATGGAAAAAATAATCTGCCCGTAGCTCAGCTGGATAGAGCACGTGCCTTCTAAGCATGTGGTCGGGGGTTCGAATCCCTCCGGGCAGGCCAATTTTTTATTATGATTATAGATTTACACGGACTTACAGTACATGCAGCTTGGAGGGTATTTAACTCTAGAGTTACTGAAGCATATTATGCAGGACATAAAACTTGTAAAGTGATTACAGGTTATGGACAAATTCAGAGTGAACTAAATACTTGGGCAAGCAATCACGATAAGATTCGTGCTTGCCGGCGGCAGGACCCTAATCAGGGTTCTTTTATTATTAAATTAAACAAGAGACGTTAATGGCATTACATGAATGTAAAGTTCAGTGGGTACACCACTGGACTGATAAGACTTTTAGTTTCAGGATTGAGCGTCCGCAATCGTTTAAATTCCGTAATGGAGAATTTGTAATGATTGGTTTGGATACTCCTGAAGATGGTACAATTTTACGAGCATATAGTATTGCAAGTCCCAATTGGGCTGATTATTTGGACTTTTTAAGTATTAAGGTTCCTGATGGTCCGCTTACCAGCAGACTGCAACACTTAAAGGAAGGCGATACTGTTGTGATGAATCGTAAGCCAGTAGGCACACTGGTAATAGATGCATTACAACCAGGACGTAATCTTTACTTGTTTGCAACTGGCACTGGACTTGCTCCTTTTATGAGTGTGGCTTTTGATCCAGAAACATATGAACAATATGAAAAGGTAATTCTAGTACACACAGTGCGTACACTGTCAGAACATGCTTATAGAGATGAACTCAGCAGTTTAACCAAGCATGACATACTGGGAGAAATTACACAAGACAAATTTATATATGTTCCCACTGTTACCAGAGAAATAGACCAGAGTGGATTTGCAATGCATGGACGTTGTAGTACATTGCTAAAAAATGGTAGACTTGCAGAAGAGTGCGATTTACCAGCTTTTGATGTAAATAGTGATACAGCTATGATTTGTGGTAGTACAGAAATGAATGCCGAGTTTATTGAGTATTTTGAAGAACTTGGCGGTAAATGTGGTAATGCCAGTGAGCGTGGTTGCTATGTTTATGAAAAGGCTTTTGTAGGTTGAATCAGTTTTCAAATAAGTTATTGGTAGCAATGCCAAATATTAAAACAGGTATATTTCATAAAAGTGTTGTGTTTATGCACGGCAAAGATGATGACGGCGCAATAGGATTTATTATCAATAAAAAATATCCCAGCTCTAGAGCGCAGTTTATTGCCAATCAATTAAAAATAACTGACTATAAAAAAATCTTTTTTGGAGGTCCAGTTGAACAACAAACTGGATTTGTATTGCACAGTGAAGATTATCACAATGAAAAAACTGCAACGCTGATACCAGGAATACATTTTACACCAGGCGCACATATTATTAAAGATATTCAAAAAGGCGAAGGCCCTAAAGAATTTATGATTATATTAGGTCACAGTGCATGGGCACCAGGACAACTGGAAGCAGAAATAAGTGGAATAGCACCATTTGAAGGAAGTAACTGGGCAGTTACAGAACCAAAATTAGATTACTTTTATGGTAGGCAAGATACAATTGTAAGTTGGGATAGAGCACTTAGACAAAGTGCTGGAGACTTTAGTAACTTTTTACTTGACAAATAATTTGTTTGTGCTATATTAGTAATATAAGAAAGATTAAAACAAGATGGGTTGCTACGTAATAAGCACGTGCCGGGCCACGGTTAGCCCGGCAATTCACAACTAGGGGTTTTATATGAAATGGGTTTTAGTGGTTATATCGTTTGTAGGATATGAACCATATACATTTAATGCAGGTGTTTTTGATGACATGTATGAATGTTTTTATGCTAGAGAATATTTTATTGAAACTGAGTTTGAATTAGACTATTTAAATAATCCTATAAATTCACAAGCCATATGTGTTCGTGTTGAAGAGGATATGTTAACCTCCCCATAATATATGCGCCCGTAGCTCAGCTGGATAGAGCATTTGGCTACGAACCAAAAGGTCAGGAGTTCGAATCTTCTCGGGCGCACCAATGACAAAAATTCCGCTCCTGTAGCTTAACGGTTAAAGCCCCCCGCTCATAACGGGTCGACTGTAGGTTCGAATCCTACCGGGAGCACCATTTTTAAAGACCACGCATTATATGCGTGGTTTTTTCATTTTTCTCGCTAAATACTACTGAGTGGAGAAGAGTGATGAAACAATTAGCATACGTGCTGCTAGTCTGGCTAGCGGTCACTAGTACACATGCGAATGCTGAATTAACTTGGGGATTTAAGAACCCTGCATTTCATTATGGAAATGGCTATAGTACACACGTATTATCAGTAGAACAACTACAACACAATCGAAGACAAGACCTACGCAAAGAAGCTGAGGCTGAAGCTTCTCGATTGGAACGTGAACTAGAAAATTCAACTCTCAATAAATTTTTAAAGAACGTAGAATCACGTATCTATGCAACACTTTCAAAGCAAATGGTGGACGCAATGTTTGCTGAATGTTCTGATAGTTGTGCATCTACGGGTACTGCTGAAATCGAAGGCTCAACTATTACCTGGACCAAGGATACTACAACTGGTAGTATAACTCTTGAAATTGTAGCTGAAGATGGTAGTACAACAACAATTACTATTCCAGGATCAGGGGAGTTTAATTTCTAATGAAATATTTAACCTTATTACTATTTGTAACATTCCTCACCGGATGCTCCGGTATGCTTCCTCCTCGCCCTACATTAGATAATCCACCATCGTTGCAGACATCGCCGATACCAGAACGTATGAGTGCAGTGCCACCGATTGCTGGACCTAAAATTACAATTGCTGTATACAGTTTTAGTGATAAAACTGGTCAGAGAAAACCAGCTGACAAAATCGCAAACTTGAGCTCTGCTGTTACACAAGGTGCTGAAGTTTGGGTTATCAAAGCACTACAAGAAGTAGGAAATGAAAGTTGGTTTGAAGTTGTAGAACGTGTCGGTATGGATAATTTGATTAAAGAACGTCAGTTAATCCGTAATACACGAGAAGTATATGAAAAAGAAATACCCAATGGACCTACACCACTAAAACCCATGCTATTTGCCGGGCTAATACTTGAAGGTGGGGTTGTAGGTTATGACAGTAACACCGCAGTTGGTGGTGCTGGCGCAAGGTATTTAGGCATCGGTGTTCAGACTGAATACCGTGTAGATACAGTCACAGTTGTTATGCGACTCGTATCAGTAAGCACAGGACGAGTGCTTATGAGTATTGCTACAGAAAAAACAATAGCAAGTTATAGATCTGGAGCAGATGTATTTAAATTCTTTGATTTAGGTACAAAACTGGTGGAAACTGAGGCAGGTTATTCAGTTAACGAACCAGTTAACTATGCTGTGAGGGCGGCAATCGAAGCAGGCGTAATTGAATTAGTTTACGAAGGTGAGAGAAAAGAACTTTGGAAGTTCAGGAAGTAGGGGAAAATATGCGTTTAATATTTGCATCAGTCCTGATCTTATTGAGTGTTAGTTTTGTTACTGCTAACGAAATATACATTCAGCAAGTAGGGGATAGTTTAGACTTAGATATTACACAAGATGGTACTGATAACCAATTTGGTGATAGTACTACCGATGTTAGTTTGACTGGTGATGACATGACATTTAGTATTACGCAAACTGGTAATAATAACGATATCGCAGCTGTTATCAATGGTAACAATTACACAGGTACTTGGGCATTTACAGGTGACTACAACACAGTAGATTTAACTTGTGATAGTTCAGGTGTAAATTGTGAAACTGTAACTTTGAATATTACTGTAACAGGTGATACCAATGATTTTGAATTTAATATTGGTGGAACAGCGGACGCTGACAGTAGTACAATAGCGTTTACGGTGACAGGTGATAACAATGTGTCAAATACCACAATTGATGGTGAAAGTGTAGCATTAACAGTTACAGTAAACAATAGTTCATCATTAAGCTCAGGTACACCAACAGCTGGTAGTTCAACTGCTGGTAGTGGTGGTAATGCATTTGATATTGACATTACTGGGAACGGTGATACAAACGGTCATACAGTTAACTTAGATATAACAGGCGGTGGTAGTGCTTACACAATTAATCAAAGTGGAATCAATGATAACACAATTGATGGTACATTTAGTGGTGATGATCAAGACGTTAATATAAATCAGAGTGATTGACAATGAAGTTTTTATTAATCACTCTGACATGTTTTGTTCTCATTAATACATCTGTATACGCCAATACACCAGCTGGTGATATCGGCAGTATTAAAGGAAGTGGTGTATTAGAGAGAGGAAAGGATGTCATTCAAGGAAACACAGGGGTTAGTGTTCAGACCATGGACACTGCGGTAACTGCTCGTGGCAGAATGCAAATTGATTTCATTGACGACACCCGTGTTGATATTACTGAACATTCACGACTGGTAATTGATGAGTTTGTTTATGACCCAAATACCAATGTTGGTAGTCTTTCAATCAAAGCAAGTCTTGGAGGCATACGTTATGCCAGTGGACAAATAGCAAAACGTAATAGGCAAAATGTCAAAATTAGTACACCATCTGCTACTATCGGAGTCAGGGGAACCGATTTCGTTATGGTAGTAGACGAGATGGGAGGTTCAATGATCACTTTGTTACCCAGTTGTGATATTAATGGTAATTGTTACACTGGTGAAATTGAAGTCGAAACTGATGTTGGCATGGTTATTATGAATCAAGCCTTTCAATCCACAATGACATCTACTCGTTGGGAGCCACCATCTCCACCTTTGTTATTGGATATTGATGAAAAACTACTCAATCAATTAATTATATTACGCAAACGTACACCGTACGAAGAAGAAGAACTAGTCATTAAAAAGCGTCACAGAGAAATGTACGATTTTTTGGGATTAGACTTTTTAGAATTTGATGGTATTAATGAAGATTTATTAAATGTAGATGACATATGGGTAACAGCATTAGATGAAACAGATCACCTATTAGGTGAATTATTATATGATATGTTAGATCAACTCAACGCCGCATTAATGGCTATATTTAAAGATGAACTACAACGTCAGAATGAAATACTTTTAAAAGAAGAATCAAACCAATATGGATATGATCCAGAAACTGGTATACGTTTAGATAAAATTAATGGTGGTTATCATTTTTTTCGTGAAGATGGATCTAATAATACAACAAGTGTAAGAATGAGTGACCAATATGGTTATTCATTAAATGTGCAACAAGGAGATTTTGTAATCTATGACTATAGGGTTGGTAATACGAACAACAATGTTATTGATGTTATTCAGTCAAACTAGTTGGGCTAATGAAATATACATCACTCAGAGTGGAGATAGGTTGGACCTTGAAATGCAACAGCGTAGCCAGGACAACTACATCAGTTACAATGAAACGGGTGATGACAATACAGTTAAAGTCTATCAAGGTATGCATCCTGATGGAACCATTGACGGGGATGAAACTGGTGGACATGAAGCATACTGGACTATTACAGGCAACAACAATGATTTAGGCAGTTATCAAACAGATGAAAATAGAGGCGGTGGAGGCGGAGCACCACATCATCTAGCAAATATAATAAATGGTGACTACAATACTGTAGAACATACGCAAAGAGGTAAAGCAGGACACGACGGCTTTGTAGAAATACAAGGTGACTCAAACACAGTAGATTTATACCAAAGAGGCAACGGCGGACAGAAGTGGGCAGACATTGTTCTTGACGGTGATGGGCATAGTGTAGATGTTGATCAGCGTGGAAGCAACAGTGCAAGTGCCGCAATAGATTTAACAAACTCGGGTGGAGCATACGACTTCACTCTCACACAAAATGTTACAACGAGTGCTGACTCGTTTAGCATTACAGGATCCTGCGCAACAGCAGGAGGTTGTTCGGTTATAGTTAATCGCAACAACTAAAAAATATATTTTTGGAGGGCAAAGAATGAAATTTATTATAACATTCATAGTTTTGGCTATAGGAGTGACATCGCCTGTATATGCAGAAAAAAATATTAGTGCTAACGAAATGATTAAAACATGTTTAGACGTAAATGGTTATAATCGTAACGAACCTGATCCGCAAAAGCGGTTAGACCAGTTTGATTTTAATAAAGGCGCTAGTTGTGTAGCAGGATTTCGACATGAAGAATATTTAAAAAACGTAGCAAAAATAAGAAAAGCAAAAGAAGAAAAACCATGGTTAGCTGGGCCAAGATGGCGCCACAATCTATATAGTGAATACGATTGTTCAAAAGTATGGAATGATCAAGCAGGTATGAAGATTACTGTTTGTGCTAAACCTTATTTTTTAGATCTAAACGACAAGTAGGAGGATAGTTATGAGTGCTGATTTTAATCAAGATCATATTTTTAATAAAAAAGAAAAAGCATACTTTTTATTTTGTGGGATACTAGTTGCTATGTGTTTAACATATGTAACTTATCTGTATTTTGAATACAGAGTAGTAAAAGGTACTTGGGAAACCACATTTGTATCACCAACAGCATTTTGGGATGAAGTTCCTGAATGGAAGTGGAAGAAGGTTTTTAATGCTGGGTAATGAATCCGTAAATATAAGATATATAGTATTATTAATACTATGTGTTATAGTATATTACGGATTGTTGCTTAATGGATGGGGAGAAAGAATAGAATGGTTACAAAGTTTGTCAATAGGTTACGAACCTTTTTTAATGGACACCCCGAAGTAAAAGATAATACAGCAGATTGGATCCCTGATCGAGTTGCTGATATTAAACGAAGAATTGCTGAAGTTAAACGCAGTCAAGGCTGGAATGAAAATGCTAACCATCGTATTAAAAACCCCAAGCCACAAATAAATCCTGTTGAGCAAAAGAGAGATTTAGAAATGAATGCTCTCAAAGCAAAGCTAATGGGTAAAAAATAAACATACTTTTAATAGACTCTCAACTCTGAGTAAATATACTATGGAGACCGCGGGGTGAGATCCGCATTTGGAGTGAGAGGAAAATATAATGAAACGTAAGATAATTGCGACTGCTTTAATGGCAGCGTTGTTATCCACTACTGCTTTAGCTGATACGTCTAGCATGAGTACAACTACCACTGGTATGGGTGTATTAGCTAACGACTATGTAACAGCCGGCGTTAATGGAACAACAGGAACATTTGGTAGCGGTGGAAACACGAGCCCGGGACTATTATTTGATAGTACAGGTACAGGAACATTTAACACAAGTTATGATTATTTAACACCAGGTTCACCGTTTGATGGGTTTGCTGTTAAAATTGACGGAACAAACTACACAAACAATAACGGTGGCGGTACTGCTATTGCTGGAGACGGCAATGGTTTAACTGACGGTACTGATACACTCAGTTGGACTGGTGGAGTTAGTAGCGTATTTGATATTACAAACACATACAGCCTAGGCGCAACATCGCCATTTGTAGACATTACAAGTGCAATTACAATGGGTGTAGATGCAACTGATGTTTATTTTGGACGCTTTATTGATCCAGATGCTAGAGCAGCGGATGGCGATAGTTCAAGCACAGACAACGTACTGGGTTACGGTAGTATTCCAGATTCAAATGTTGCGTTTTCAGAAGCATTAAGTTCAAGATATGCACTGGGACTTTATTCAACAGATAGTAATGTTGATGCAGGTATTACAATGTGGACAACAGAAGCAGACAGCTATACTGAAAACAGCGTAGATGGCGATGGCAGTTTAACTAACACAGGTGACAACACTATTGGTTTAAGTTGGCACTGGACAAGTGTTAGTGCAGGTGATATCCTGACAGCAAGTTATGCATATATCTTTGGACCAAGTGCATTTGATGCGGCAAGTGATGCTGTTGACGGTGGTGCTGGTGGTGGTGCTGACGTAACTGGCGGTGCTGGTGTTACTGACGTTGGTAGTGCAACAGATGCAGCTAGTGGTTCATCTACACCAACTGTAACAAGCACAAGCGCACCAACAACTAGTTATGGTGCTTGGGGAGATTGGTCACACGATACAGATTTACCAATTCTTACACAATCACAAACAACACATGATGCTAGTGAAACTGCAACTGTACAAACTATTGATAGAGAAACTACAACTATTGTTACAACACCACAAGAGCGTAGCAGAACAACTACAACTACAGTGGTTGATACATATAGTGACGGTAGTACAGTAACACGTACAACTGGTACTGGTACTGACACCGAAACACGCAATAACGCAGTGTCTACCGTAACTGATCCAGGCAGTTTTACAGGGCGTGTAGATCAAATTGCAACTGCACAAGACGTTGTATCAAGCACAGTTAGAAACTTGAATTTTGATGCTGTCGAGGGTATTAGAATGTCAAGCAAAATGAAAAACGGCATGAGTGGTAGTACTAGTGGTGCTGTTATAAGTGGAAGTAAAACAAATGACGATGGTTTAACCATTTCAGGTGGATTTACAAGACTGGGTACTGAACTAACAGGCAATGACGACAGTGTAAAAGCAGATACTGATGTTGTTGCAGGTAAAGTAACTAAGAACAATGTTAGTGTAGAGCTACGTCATGCAATGACAGACTATACAGTATCACGTACAATTGGTGACTTTGCTAACAGTAGCGAAACTTCTGGTACAGACACAAGTGCTAGAGTTATGTACTCACCAGAAACAGGTAAAGTAAATCCTGTATTTGGTTACACACGTGGCAAGCGCAGTGTAGACGGTTATACTGAAGCAGGTTCAATCCAGAGTGCAAGAACAGTAGCAGACTCAAGCGAAATGTATGGTTATGGTACTGTAGGACTACGTGGAGACCTAGGACTGGTTGACTTTACAGTTATGCATCACACAGATGGTGTTAACGATATTTCACTAGGCCTAGAAAAAGACACTGGTTCAGTTACTTGGAGAGTTGAAGGATCACGCAGTATGACTGATCTAGGCAATACAACTGCGGTAAGTGCAGGTTTAGTAATTAACTTCTAAGAAATATATTGCGTATACTATAAAATAAAAGGGCATCTAGGTGCCCTTTTTTTGTTATGTGGTGTAAATACTATTGACTTAGACAGAGGAGAACCTATTGAGACTATTAACTATAGGATTCGCACTTACTATGAGTGCATGTACAGTAACAGCAACAGACAGCACATCAACAGCATCAGAATATTTAGGATTACAAGAACGACAACATAGGAGTGAGATTCGTGAACTTGTCGGTGTAGATCCTGTACGTACAGAGTGGTGTGCAGCATTTGTAAATGCTATATTGGAAATTGATAACATACCAAGTTTAAATGATATCAATCATCCACATCCACTTACAGCAAGGGGGTTCCTACAATGGGGGCTGCCTGTTGCTAAAGAAGATATACAACGTGGAGATATAGTTGTATTCCCCAGAGGAACACAAGGCTGGCAAGGTCATGTGGGCTTTTACGTTATGACTACACAGGAAGGTTATTGGATGATACTGGGAGGTAACCAAGATAAAAGTGTTAAATACAGTTTATATAATCCACGCCGTGCTATCAGTGTAAGAAGATGGCCACAAGGAACCGTGCAATGAAACGTTTTTTATTAACTCCAGTCTGGAGTGTATTGATACTCATACTATTAAGTTGGACTTACTACAGTAATTTTAGTTTTGTAGAAAGCATTAGACTAAGATATTTTGACCAACTTATAGTTAATCAAGAGCCTGTACTCAATACCATTTATACTGTAAACATAGATGAAGCAACTATTAATCAATATGGACAATGGCCATTTCCACGTGGCGATTATGCAAAACTAATTGAGGATTTATATGCACGTAACGCCGGGCTTGTTGTTTTTAATGTACTCATGAGTGAAAAGGATCGCAGTGGACAGGATTTAGAACTAGCCGCTACAATGCAAAACTATCCTGTTATTGTAACAATGTTGGGTGCTGAAAAAGGTAAAAACGAGCCAATTAATCCTGGAGCAGCAGTTATTAATCCAGACTTTAGTTATCTAATACCCAGTGTACCAGGAATAATTGCAAATATTCCTGTTATTGAAAACAATGCTGTTGGTAGTGGAATTATCAATAGTTTTCCAGAAATAGACGGCGTAACACGCAGGGTGCCACTGGTGCTAAACAACAACGACACGCTCTATCCTAACGTGACAATGGAGATTCTACGTGTACTAGCAGGTGACCCTAGTTTCCAAATAAAATTAAATCCACTGGGCATCGACAAGTTACGTATCCCACAATATGGTTTTTTACAAACGGACAGTCTGGGACAAATTTGGTTAGACTGGAGTCAGCGTTATACAAGCCACAGTGTATTGGATTTACCAGAAGATTTTGCAGGTGGTATTGTGTTTGTAGGACCAACAGCCGCAGGAACAACACAACCTATTGCAACAGCATTCGGTAGTGTGTTTCCACATGAAATGCAGGCAGTTATGTTGGGCACAGTGTTTAACGAAAGTAATATTAGTAGACATCCAGATGCTGAAGCCTGGGGAGAAATCGTTGCACTAATCGTTGCAGGTATTGCAACGATTGTACTGGCACGATGGACATTTTTTGGATTGGCGTTTTTTGTATCAGTAACTGGTTCATTTGTTTATGTAAGTTATTATCTATTTCAAACACAAAATTTGTTAGTAGACGGATTCATACCAGCAGTATTTTTAGTAATAGTTGGTTTAGTCAGATACATTATTAAGTTTGTAGATGAGTTCCTACAAAAGCAGGAAATTAAAAAACAATTTGAAGGATATGCCAGTCCAACAGTGGTTAAAATTTTACAAACAAATAGAGACCTAATTAAAAAAGGCAGCAAACGTGAAGTTAGTATTGTGTTTAGTGATTTGCGTGGATTTACCCCACTGGGTGAAAGTTTTGGTGATGATGTAGCAGGACTAACACGTATAATGAATGGTTATATGGATGCAATTACACAGCCAGTTCTAGACAGTAATGGTATGATAATCAAATATATTGGAGATGCCAGTATGCACATACATAATGCTCCAATTGATGATGAGAATCATGCACGTACAGCCGTACAGTGTGGTTTAGACATGCTCAAAGCAGTGGAGAAGTTTAATGAAGAAGTTATCATTCCAGAAGGTCGCCCGCCGGTTGGTATGGGTGCTGGTATTAATACTGGCCTTGGTTACGTGGGTGAGATGGGAAGTACAAAAAGACATTCATATGATGTTCTTGGAGACGCTGTCAGCACCGCCGCAAGAGTAGAAAGTAAATGTAAAGAATATGGATGTTTATTGTTGGTGGGTGAAGCAACATACGCTGAAACAAAAGATGATTTCTTTTATCTTAAAATAGATGATTTGCAAGTTAAAGGTAAAAGTGTAGGACTCAGCATTTACACAGTATTGGATAAACATGGTATATGTATGCCAGAGTATCGACAACATCAGGAAATACACAATTTAATGCATCAAATGTACAAAGAAAAACAGTTTAATGCGGCAATCAACAAATGTAAAATATTAAAAGGATGCTTTGACGGTCAAATGGACAAGTATTACGACATGTGGATTGAACGTTGTGAATATATGAAAACACAAAAGTTACCAGATAACTGGAACGGTGTGTTTATTGCAACAAGCAAGTAATATAAAAATAAGTTGAAAAGTGTGCTATTTGGTCTAACGTATGTATTCTCCAGAAAGTTGGAGTATTACGTTGTATTTCAAAGTTCTTGCAAAATGTAGTCTTTGCCCAGTCAATGTGCCAGTGTATTACATAATCTAAAAATCCAAGTGCCAATGCCATAATTGGATTAGTAAAAAACAATAATAGTATAAAGGTACAAGCACCATGTTCTGCATAGTGCCTGTGACCAGTGCCAAAATATTTTGATTTGTCTACGTGTTTGTGATAAGTTTGCAAAAAAATATCTGCAATGCAGTGTTTAATTGTAAAAAGAAACATCAGTAACATTAAAAAATTAGTCCTATTAATAAGCCGAGAACTCCACCAGCAATTGCACTGAATATCATATCTCGGTCGTGCCATATAGCCTGATTAGCAATCCATTCGTCGGATGCTTTATGCCCAAATCTATTTTTGGTTTTCATCATCGTTTCCTGTTTGGTTTTCTAATTTTTGTGCTAATTTTTTATTTTTAGCACGTAGTTCTTCTAACTCCTGTTCACGCAGTTGTAGTGTTACTGTTAATTTTTGATTTAATCTAATTAAATCGTTATCCAACATGCGAATACGATCAATTAAACCAATAAGTGTGCCGTTTGCTTGACTTAATACAGGCTTGATTTCTGTTGTTACCCATTTCCATACATAGTATATAAAGTAACCCATGCCAACTGCCGCAACAATTGGAAAGCCATACTGATTGATTAAGTTAGCAACATCTTCCATTATCTTCTCACACTTTTCCACACATCACGTGCATTTACTTTAATGAAACGTTTGTTGGTTTCATTTGGGTTTGGGTTAGGTATAGTAAGAACTACATTTTTACCAGCCTGATATGCTTTAAGCTGATTCATCATTCTAAGAGCCGGATAGTCTGGATCTTGTTTGCTTCTACTTTTAGTAGTTCCAACAATACCTTTACTAACGTAATTTTTTCCGCTGGATCTTTTTCCTTTTCCCATTTAACTCTCCTCTAATGTTTGTGCGGCTACCTTAATAAGTTGTCCATCGTTATTTACCATTAATACATCGCCTGATTGCATTTTTTGTTTACGCAACCAACCTTGTTGATCCACTACAAAAACATCACCGGGTTGATATAAAGGCATTGTTTTATTCCCTGGATTTCCATCTTTATCAAAGCCCATAACTTCGCCAGGCCAGTCTCCCTGCACTGTGAAACAATTTGGGCCACTGTGTACTGTGTAATCTAACCATATCATGAGGAAGACTCCCGTAATGTTTTTAACAATTCGTTCGCTTCAGTATCTTGTTTGCTTGAATCTATGATCTGGTCAAACTCATTTCCCAAGTATTCTAACCAGCCATTGTATGTGAAACGGAATGTGTCGCCAGGACGAGCATTAATGTTGTCCATGAATTCCATTTTATCGTCGGGGGTGTCTACATCGTATACGAGTACGTTGTCGTTAAGTCTTAAAACTTTGTAAGTCATAATTAGTCTCTCCTTGCATCGTTCTTCCCATCAGCTCGTGCAATTCGATCTATATCTGGACGTATACCCAATGCGTTACTCATCAATGTGTCAATTCTAACAACATCATGATTCATTGTCTGTACACGGTTGTCCAAAGCACTAATTATGCCATTTAAACCTTTTACGCTTCCACTTACACTATCTAAGATATACTTTAGTGTAGTAAAAACAAAAAATCCAGCGGCCAATGCGCCAGCGATAGGAAAGCCTACTTCGGCTATCAATTTAAAAATGTCCACTGGCGCATCTCCTCTGTCTAAGTCTCTCTCAAGTACTATTTATGTACAAATCTATTGAAAATTAAACGGCACTTTAATGAAAAAAGTTGTTGACAAGTAAGACGTTTTACTTTATATTATAGGTATATTTAAAGACAGGAGTTTAAATGCAAAATATAAAATCATTAACTGAATTGTTTAAAAGAGATACCAAGGGTAAAATTAGATCCTGGATTATTCAAGTTGGTTGGGACTCTGATGATATTGCTGGCATCAGAACAATTTCAGGTCTGACAGATGGTAAAAAAGTTACTTCAGAATGGAATTATACTGAAGCGAAAAATGTAGGACGTAGCAATGCTACTACTGCTAAAACACAGGCAGAGTTCGAAGCACAAGCACAGTGGACTAAAAATGTTGAAAAAGACTTTTTTGAAGACGTAACAAAGATTGATACGTTCACTGCTTTTAAGCCAATGTTAGCACATGATTTTACAAAAACTCCAGTAACAAGTGGCTATACACAACCCAAGTTAGATGGTATCAGATGTATTGCTAGTAGTAAAGGATTGTTTAGCAGACAGTTTAAAGAGATTGTGGCAGTACCTCATATTGCAGAGGCACTTGAAAAGTTTTGTGAGTCATTTCCAGGTATTACACTTGACGGAGAGCTTTACAATCACGAACTAAAATCAGACTTCCAGAAGATTACCAGCCTGGTTAGGAAAACTGTAAACTTGGGAGAAGCTGAACTGGCTGAAAGCAAGGAAATGGTGCAGTATCATGTATACGACTGTTTTGACGTTAATAACCCAGATATGAAATTTATTGAAAGATATGAATTCTTAAAAATGTTTTTACCAGTGGGTGTTAGTGTTGTACTTGTTGATACATATTGGGCAGGTAATCCTGAAGAGATTGATGACTTATATGGAAAGTTTACATCTGAGGGTTATGAAGGACAGATGATCAGACAGGATACTGCTTATGAGGGTAAAAGAACTAAAAACCTGCTAAAAAGAAAAGAGTTTATTACTGAGGAATACGAGGTTGTTGAAGTTCATGAAGGGCAAGGTAACTGGGCAGGTTATGCTAAAAGGCTTACACTCAAAATGTCAGATGGTAGAACTTTCAGCAGTGGTATCAGAGGATCACAAGCACAATTAAAAGCATTGCTTGCAGATCCAGATATTAACTGGGCAACTTGTAGATATTTTGAGCTTTCAAATGACGGTGTTCCAAGATTTCCAGTGACAATTGATTACGGAAAAGGTGAAAGAAACGATTAAAAATTGTAACCCTTTGATTTCAAATGGTATTTTTCATAACTTTTTTGTTGACAAGTAAGACGTTTTACCTTATACTGATGGTATAGTTAGAAAAGAGGTACACAATGATTAACTCACTAGTAGAAGCTCAAGTACGTGAAGCAGTTGCAAAAGACGAAAACCGCAATGCAGACGGCTCCGTTAACTGGAACTTTGTTGATGCTGATTGTTATGCTAGCGGTGTTAACAAGCTGTTTAAAGATGACGCTGCATACTACGAAGCGTGGGATGATGTTTGCTTCGATATTGATCTTGAAGAAACATTAAAAAATATGTCAAATACAGATACTCAATTGGAGATGAATATATAATGGTAGACTTACTTAAAGATATCGAAGTTTTGGAAAATGCACTAATTGCATTTAACGAAGGCGCAAGCGATGAAAAGTATGCGGCTATTTGGAGTTTGGAAAAACTGTTGCTGGAAAAGAAAGACGCTGTTCATGAATTTGAATATAAAATGGCAATAGAATTTCCAGAATCTATGAAATAAAGGTTGACAAGTAAGACGTCTTACCTTATCATATAGGTATAGTTAGAAATTAACAGGAGTTAGATATGACAGTAACAGAAACACAGATTCCAGCAATTGTTGAAGAAGCAAAAGTTGAAGCATTTAAGGCCGCTGACAAGTTCTTTAAAGAAAAGTTAGGTGGACAAGATCAATATGCTTGTGGATTTGCCTGGGTTAACATTTATGGTGTTAAAATGAACACTAAAATTGGTAAGGCAATGAAAGCTGCAGGTCTTAGAAAAGACTATACTGGTAGTGTTTGTATGTGGAACCCTTCAAAGTATGGATGTCAGAATGTTGACACACTAGAAGCAGGTGCCCAAGCGGCAGCTGACGTATTTAAAAAGTATGGCTTTAGAGCTTATGCAGGTTCAAGGTTGGACTAATGAGCAATACTTTGCAAAAACCCCGTGAATATTTTGAACACAACGGTGCAGTTTACGACTGCACCTGGGAAGATGAAAACACTTTAATCCGCCATGGAGGGCCTTGGGATCGTGGAAGTGCTGATAGCTATTACCGTCGTGGTTCTGACCCACATTTTTATGTTGGAGCATCAATGCAGTCAGACCGTATTGGTCGAGACGACATGACTGAAGAA
>Ga0181598_1002284_pt1 | contig 17609 bp, 8 predicted proteins | sample 041ome_4_FD_153295 | JGI IMG/M metagenome (GOLD analysis project Ga0181598, IMG submission 153295) | Coastal salt marsh microbial communities from the Groves Creek Marsh, Skidaway Island, Georgia - 041404US metaG (spades assembly) | ecosystem: Environmental > Aquatic > Marine > Intertidal zone >... | reverse complement strand
CACTCTTGGTCTCTCTCTCTCTCTCTCTCTCTCTCTCTCTGTTGCGCGCACACCCCGGATAAAAAAGCAGAAGAGAGAGAAGGCGAAGGGATTTTATACCGCACCGTCGCGGTTTTTGTTCCACGCGCGCGCGCACACACGCGTATAAGAGAGCGCGCGCGCGTTTTGAGAAAGAGAATTGCGAAAAAATGGCGGACCGACGACAGCGACGGCTGGGAGGAGGAGGAGGGACGAGCAACAACAATCGCTCGGCGCTGTCGCAACAGCTCTCGAAACTGAGAGAAACGTTTCCGACGGAAGATACGAGAGCGCTGAAAGGAGGGAAAGCGTCGATATTGTTCACGGCGAGAGATGCCGCGGACGTTCGATTGGAAGATATTCAAGAGCGCGCGCAAAAAGCGTTTGAGAATATACGGCGGAAAGACAGTCGGTTCGACGCGTTCGGGAGTAAACTGTTTTATAACAACAGCAACAATAGTAATGATCCTTCGGCGATGATGTTTGATGATCTCGGCAAAGAAGATGACGGAGAAGAGTTGGACGGGTATCAGCGGCAAAATCATCGAGAAAAACTGGACGCGAAAGAGAATGAAAAACTGAATAAAGTCATCCGGCAGTTTCTGAGGCTGTTCGCGTCGACGTGCGGGAAGATTTTTGGCGGCGACGAGGACGAAGAAACAGCCGCGGACGAGACGTTGAGGGAAGAAGCGATGGATGGCGCGTACATTTTTGAATATCTCATAAGAAGATTTAAAGTGAACGTGTATAACGTGGACGATGTCATCGCGTCTTTGCTGCCGTATCACGGAACCAATCAGTTCGTGAAAGTGGTGCAAACGTGCAATTTCGAAAACGCGAAGAAGTTTGAATGGATGCGAGGGGTAAAAGAAAGCGGCGCAAAAGTGCCACGGGAGTACTTGGCAAAACGAGTGGCCAAAGATAAGGCGTTTTTGACGTACATCTGCGATAGTGCGGTGGAGTGTTGCACCAGTAACACCGATCCAACGAACGGCACGACTTCCGCGAGTTCGGTGAGTCACTCGTTTTACGTCGTTTTAATGATTGAGAGTCTCGATTGGATGAAGCGCATTGAAAGCGCGCATTTGCAAAGATTTTTGTCGTATTTAGAGCCTGGTTTGCATCCAAAAGCCTCGTCTGATCACTACGCCGGGTGTTTGATGCTCACCGCTAAATTGTGTGCGAAGACGACGTTCACGGAGGCGTTTTCGGTGGCGCTGTTAGAAGGCGTCTCAAAAGGTGCTCGAGCGCCGCTCGTTCGAGAGGCTATGCAAACGTTACTGGTACTGTGTACGAGCCAGAAAATTGAGACGATACCGGACCGGACGTTTAAACATTTCGTGAAAATTGACGACGCAAGTTCTCACGTCGCAGAAATCTGCGATAAGTATGGTCCCGCGAGCGATTGTTTGGTGAACCCGTTGTTGGAAGCGCTCGGAAAGTTTTGCGGGACGCACGAAAATTACGAAAAGACGCTCATGGAAGCTTTGGAGAAGATTGAGCTGACGGAACGGAGAGCAGAAAAGCTGATCTATAGTTTAGCTCGGAGCGATAAGTCGGACGAAAGAAAGAGAAAGAGCATCGAGCGAGCCTTACGAGCGGCAGATCAGAGGTTTCCGAAGAGCACCGCGGAAGCGGTGGATTCGTTTTTGAGAGGCTTGGAGCGAAGGAAAGAAAAAAGAGCGCACGACGAGCGACGTCGACGATTACAAGCAAAAGAGGAGGCGAATGAGAAGCAAAAGAAGAAAGCGAGAGACGAAGAAGGTAGCGATAGTGGTAGCAGTAGCTCCGAGGAGAGCGACTACGACGAGGAGGAGGAGGAGGACGGCAACGAAGACAAAGCAAACGCAGAAGCAGATCAAATAATGATTGATGAAGAGATGAGAAAAAAAGAAGAGGAAAAATTGAGGGAAGAAGAAGAGCAATTACGACTCGATTTTGAATCTGCATCTTTTCTCCGTGAAGCTTTATCGGGTTCAGCCTCGGGGCCTATTGAGAATAAGAAGCTCGGCAATCGATCCTTGGCAGCTGCGTTAGATCATCCTACTGCGTCGATTCGAGAGAATGCGACGCAACGTCTGATTGATCTCCACGTCGAATTCATCGAAAAGAAAGCGAAAGACAAGGACAATGCTTTGCATCCGCCACCGGGTCTGGAAAAAGGTGGCTTCTTAGCCGAGGCGTTATGCCGCAGATGCTCTGATGACGATCCAACCGTCGCAGCTTTGGCGCTCAGTGCTCCTTCTTTGGGCACGTTGACTAAAAATCGAACGTCACTTTTCGAAGCCATCGCATACAGATTAAAAATTGCGAGAGAGTTGAGTTCGAGAACGAACGAGCGAGACGCGAATAAAGTCGCTGACATTGAACGCAGAGTTTGTAAGAAGGCATATGCGGCGCTTTTGAGACAAATGTCGGGGGATAGAAAAGATGACATTGATGATGATCGCGACGACGACAACGACGACGACGAGATGAAAACGCTGCGCGATAAAGCTGCTGCGATAGCGTGCTATGGCGCCGTTTCTGCGTCGCATTCCCGTGCAGTTGCTCGATCAGTCGTGAAAGACGCCGCTAGATGCAAGCATCCAATTTTACTCGGTTTTGCGGATGAGAAGAAAGTAATCGAGCACGCTTTCTCTTCCGCAGAGGATGCCAAGAGTAGCGGATCCAGGAAAGAAGTGCGACACGAAGGTGATGCGAGAATAGCAGCAAGTGTTGTGCACGCTATTGGATACGGATTCAATCAAGCCGCTAAAAAATCACCTGCGGTAGGAGAGTTTGATCTCGAATTATGGGTTCGCGAAGCATACCGTGACGCGGACAGCGCCGGGAAATTGACGCTTCTTTTATCTCTTAAAGCCGCCTTAGCAGAGTCCAGTTCATCTACAATGGAAGACATCATTCGCAAAAGCATTTGGACGGTACTGAAAGACGACTGGGACCAAGGATGTCTCGGATTCGGTGGCGCGTATCGCGACGAACGACTCAAGGATGGTAAAATTCCAATCGAGTGCTGGTTGTCTCTCAGCGAAGCGTCGAGCGCTGCTCCTTGGATTTCATCAGTCTCCAGAGACATTGCGAAAGATTTATTCTCCAAAATAACGAAAAAAGATTCAAAAAGCAACGTTGCTGAAACAATCTTGATCGAGTCGTTCGATATGCTCGCAGGAAGCGAAAGCGAAGCAACGAACGAATCGTTCGAAACGATCGTGCAGGATTTGTTGCGCAAATGTTTGGACGCATCGAGTCGTCGAGGCGTAGATTCAGCGAGGTTCCTCGCCTCTAGAATTATCGCAGAGGATGGAACAAACGAGCAAAGTTTCGCATCGAGCACGCGAGGTAAAATTGTTGCTTTAGAGATGATTCAATCCGAAATCGAGGACGCGAAAGATTCCGACGAAATCGTGACAGCTCTGTTAGTCGCTTGTGCAAGCTCAGTGTCGTCTGTTCGCCGAGCGGCAGCAGATGCGTTGTACTGCGTACCTACGACGAGCGAGTTTGCGCCTTATGCAGCCGCAGCGAAAGCCAGAGCCCAAATCACCATCGATGGAGCGAGTGCTCTAAGGACGGCGATGCGAAGCGTGAAAGTTTCGGTTGAAGATACAAAGCGTCTGTTGAAGCCAATCACGACGGTGAAAGTAGATGATCTTTTCAGAAAAGGAGAACGTGATGGATCTGCTGCGCAGTCGTCTTCGTTTTGTCTAATGAATCCGCACGCCGCCAGGGTCCTTTTGTTTATTTTGAGAGGCGTCGGGGACGATCAAGTCAAGGCAGTTGAAATCGCTCGAGCACTCGAATGCGCCGCTTCCTTTGATGCAGACGACAGTGCACCCGATCAACTTGAAATTGCCGCTTTCGCCATCGAAGCAGTTCGGTGCTTCGTTGGAGAAAAGCTTGCTTCTTCGGCAGAAAAGACTTCCGGGAAGTTTGCTTTCGACGCGTTTTTGAATGCCATGAAATCTCAAATTTCGGTTTCCGTGCGCATTGCCTGTTTCGAGCAAATAGCAAGTGGGAGCTATCCGCTCATGAAAATACCACCAATCTCGCGTGCAAAACTCTTAGACGTGTTATTCCACGCGAATAAAAGCGACGGCGATAAGACCGCGCGCGCTGCTGCGAGAGCTGCAATCGCGTCAGTTCCATTGGATTGTAAAGATGCAGTTGTCGCTATTTCTGGCGCGTGTAAATTTGGAGATAAGGATACAGTTCTCGGTCTCACGAAGGGCGATTCGTTAGCAAATGCAGTTGCGGCGATGGAAGTATTCTCGTGGCGCTCAGATACAGCAGTCAATCGCGATGCGTTGATTCAGCCGTGTCAAAATCTTTGCCGAGCGCTCTTTGCGCAAAACGAAATCGATGTTGAGGAAGATGCTCGTCGCCAAGCGCTCAAAGAACAAAACGCGGCGAACAATTCCAAAAAGAAAAAGAAGCGCTTCTATGGCGCAGAAGGCAACTCGTCTTCGTCGTCGAGTGATGATGAGGACGGAGACGATCAAAGCATGAGCGAAGATGATGATGACGACATCAACGGAATTGATTCCGAGACGAAAAAGCTCAACGAACAAATCGCTGAGCGTTCGTACGCGTTGACGTTAAGTTTGCAAACTTTAACAAAATTAGCTGAAATTTGTGGACAATCTGTCAATAGCTGGGACATTGATCTCATTTGCATCTCCGCTTCTAAAGCGTCCGAAGGGAGTTCTCGCGCGGCAGCTTTAGAGCTTCTCTCCGAGATGGCAAAGATCAAGCCAGAAATGGTTGTGAAGAAAGTCGTGGATGTTGCCACAACGCTCTCGAGAATTGCAGGAGAAAACGATGACGTCACGTTACAGCGAGCTCTAGAGAATGCTTTGAAATCCGTCATACCCGTGTGGCTCTCTTCGGGAAAAGCAGACGTGAAGGAAGTCATTTGGACAATCGTAGAGGCGTCCACGAGAGCACCGGAACGAAGACGTGCACCATTGTGCGCTGCACTCATTCGTGCCTGTCCCGAAGGCTCAAAAGGCTTGTCTGAGTTGATTTTACAAGTGCTCGAGAAGAGACAAAGTTTGGAAAAATCTGCAGAAGTGCATAAAAAGAAGGTGTATGCGATGCTGTATCAAAACGACGGAAAGAAGAAGAAGGATGGGAATGATGATTTGATGGATCTGGACAACAACGAAGATGTCGATAATGAAGTTGACTACGAGGACGACGAGCTCGAGGACAGAGAAAACAACAATAAAAAGAAGGCTAACGCGTGGGTTAAAGCATTAGTTATGACTTTACTAGGTCACGAAAAACCAGTAAACGCGGTCGTAACGCTGGTAGATGCGATGAAGGTATGACTTTCTTCTCTTTCATTCTCGTTTTTTTGTAAATTACTTTGAACTCGCTCGTCCGCTGCGTATATTTCGGTGAAGAATTCGTACATGTGTCAGGATTCTGATTTTCCTTGATGAGAACTTCAAACGATCTGCTGCTTTCCTTCTGAGAAATGTACTTTTTGACGACGACGACGACGACGTTAACAACTGCTTATCTTTGGTTACTCTTACTTTTTTGTTTCGGGACGCTCACGTGTGCTTTTCTTCTCTGACTTTCAATTTACAACAAAACAGATTGCGGCCTCACGAGGATCAGAAACGAGCAGGGGTGTGATCGTTGTCGCGAATGCCGCGTCGCGTTTTATCTCCACTCGATCTTTCCTTCTCGCCCAGAAGAAGTTTAGTGCTTATTCTGTGGCGAATTCAAGCGAATTGCAAAGTGCATATTCCTCGTTAGCCGAAAGAGCGCTGACGTTGCTCGATACGAAGGCGTCATCTGCGAGTGGTCCTTCCGCCTCTAAAGCAGGAAGAGACTTGTTCTCTGCACTAGATGCAGTTTTACACCCGGGCAAGTTTCTTGAAACGTTGACACCGTTGTTATCTCGTGAGGAAACGTCGGTGCGTAAAGCGGCATTGAATCTCCTTACAGATCGTCTACAAAACAACGAGAATGCGCTCAGAGATTTGACGATTTCCGTCAAGAAGCAACAGAGAGAATCAAACGAAAGCATCAAGATTGCAGGTTTGAAGCTCATCGAGGAACTCGCATCTCTAGCTGTCAGAGATTGTGCTCCACACGCCCGTCAAACGGCTCTTGTCGCGCTCGAAGCCGCAGCAATGCGGTTTGGGCGAGACGAAGACGCATCGCATTATGCAACTGCGTTGGTAAACGCCGCGAAACAGGTCGCACAAAAGTGTTGCTTTGCAGGAGACGGGGAAGAAGAAAATGCATTAAAAGCTATTAATTCGACAACTTCGAACGTGCTTGGCTCGGCCGCTTTGTGTCTTGCTCAAATTGCTCGAGCCACCGGACCAAAATTCATCGGCGCGTTGGCGCTTGCCGCACCGGCCATGACTCGAATCGCCAAATTGGCTACTCAAATATGTTCTAAAAGCGCTGCCGCAAAGCATGGTGAAACACCAGAGAATGCATTGGTTGTTTTATCAGCAACATTGTCCTCGATTGACGCGTTTTGCGAAGACCAGCTAGCGAGGTTTATGAGTCCATATCTGCTGGACATTTTGATCGTTGCCACACATCCAGTATTGTGTGCAAAAACAGAGACAGATGATGAGGAAGAAGAACAAGATGGGGGAGATGCTGCTACTAATAAGAAGAAGAAAAAGAAGAGCAGAGATAGCGTGAAAACAAATTTGACCTCTCTCATAGCTGCCAAAAATGCTGCTGCCGAATTACGATCGGAACGCTTAGCGACGTCGTTTGAATGTCGTGTGCTCATGCCTCCTCTTGAAGAATGTTGGGTAACTTTCATTCGCGAGAGCGAAGCCGCGCGCACTGCAAACGAGGCATTGCGTTCTAGGCTTGCGTTTTTGGAAGTTTCAAACAAGGTTGCTGATCGCAAGGATGCTACGCCTGCGCACAGATCAACGTTGTTCTCGATCGCTTTGGAGGCTATGGACGTTCGACGACAATTCGCGGAGGAAGACGACGCGAGCCCGTCGGAAATGGAAGAAGTAGAAACATTGGCTGTCAACGCCGTGGCAAATTTAGCAGTAAAATGTACCGAGAAAGAGTTTACACCATTTTATGCGAAATGCGTCGAGTGGGCTAAAGCGAGAGCTGGAGAAAAGGATGCTGCGAGATGGCGATTATCGGCGTTGTTTCGACTGACGAGCGCTTTAGCGGACCAGTTGAGAGCCGTTTTCGTACCGTTTTACAGACACGTTCTAGATTTGACCGCGGCGTGCTTAGACGACGAGGCGATAGACATGTTAGAGTCGAGCAGGAAAAAGAAGAAAAAGAAAAACGATGATGAAAAAGGCAGCAAGAGCAACAACGATGCAATGGACGAGTGGCGCATGAAGGCTTTTGCGCTCGCTGCTTTGCGTCGCTGCTTTGCATACGATTCCGTTAACTTTCTCACGCAAGAACGATTCAATCAGTTTGCGCCTTTAGTAGCAAAGCACTTATCAAAGGACCCGCCGAAAGATAGTCGCGAGTACGCAATGAACACACTCGCAGAGCTATTGGACGAAGGTGAAGATGAAGCCAATAATGTGAATGAAAATGACTCCGCCGGATTAGAATCCAATCTCGGTGCCGAGTGTGTTGGATGTTGTGCCGCTCTTTTTGCTGCCGCGCCAGACGAAGCGTTGTGGAAAACATTGCACCGGAACATCCTCAATGTCTCCAGAAATTACGAACATTCGAGAGCGAAGCTTCTTGTTATTGCTACCCTCGCAAAAATTGTCGAGAATACCCAAGAAGAGTATTTAGTCTTGCTTCCTGAAGCCATTCCGTTTCTCAGTGAACTTCTAGAGGACGACGATTTAGAAGTAGAGGTTGCCACCCAAGACTTATTGGATAAGTTGACAAAGTTGAGTGGCGAAGACTTAGCGAGCTTGATGGAACACGGATATGGCGATTTGAAAGACCGAAATAAAGGGATTGTTAGACACGACAGTTACTAGTGCTTTTGAAGTTGACATGGTACATTTTTTCTAACCGAAATGAGCAAAAACTAAACTAAACTAAATAATAAAAGTGACTAAAACGGAAAAACCCTGACAACACTTCCTATAAACTCGCCGCGCAAACCGTTTATTGCGCTGATGAACACCGCGTTATCTAAAAGTGCACTCGGATCCGCATCGTTATACGCGTTAAATGTTTGCTGAGCAAACTTTTGAATATTTCGAAACCCCTCTTCTACCACTTTCCTCGTCGTCACGGAATCCTTCGACAAAAACGAAGCTGACGTGCAAGCGTTTAACCACTTGGACAACATTGCCTTTGTGTCATTCGCATCGATTTCAGCGGACGATTCATTCATTGACACGTTTAATACGTCTGTCGCGTACCGGATATTTTCTCCGCACGATCTTTCTAGATGCGTCACAAACCGTTCCATTTCGAAAAGCTGCTCTTGGAAACTTCGCAATCTTCTTCTCGAAACGGTCGCTTCCTTCAGAGCGTGGTCTAATCTTCGTCCATCGTCATTGGCGTAAGTGGCGCGATCGAGATCGTTTGCAATTTTTCGCAAATCATGGAGTATCGCGCGAATAGTTTTCAATCTCAAAACAAACGACGAAATTGCTTCAATTTTTTCTTCAAAATCGATACCGAAGAGATTGGAACGCCTCAGTTGTTCCGGAAGCACGTACGAGAGACATTTGATAGTTTTCATATTCCGCGGCATTTCATCATTCGAATAGACGATTCTGAATCGTTCTTTAACAATATTCGAAGAGATATTTGCACGTTCTAGTGCATCATGCAACTCATCGTTCGTGAAGTAGGTGATTTGTGAAGACGAAATGCACGATGACATGCAATCCCTATCTAATGCATCCTCACTTCTCTCGACGAGCGTTCCTATGACATCGCCACTTAATCCAAAAATTATTTCGGCAATGTGGTTCGCGTGACTCGCAACCTCGTGATCTTTGATTAGATACGATACGTGGACTCTCGAAACTTTTTCGTGCATAAGATCGAGAAACGCCCAAAGGTTACTGGCAGTGACATCCACGATGGATCGTTTACACATGATCGCACTAGATGGAAAGAACGAGTACGATATTAATGAGACGTGGTCACTTTCCTTCGTGCCGTTGGCAGTCACGATAGTCTCCTCAACTACTTCCCTTGTGTCTTTTGATTCTTTTTCTTCTTCTTCTTCTTTCTTTTCTTCGGCAACTTCTTGATCTTCTCTGACAGCGACGGCATCGTCGAGAACATCCCCCGTCTCTTCACTTCGATAAGTTTTCCCTTCCTCAGCTCGATTCATTTGACTTTCCAACAATTTGACTCTCTTCTTCACCGCACTCCCACTGAAAGTCCCTAATCTCTCTAAATCTTCGGTCAGCTCGTTCACTTTTGCTTCTTTTTTCCTCTCCGCCCGCTCAAACATTTCCAAGCGTCTTGCATCCCCTAATTCTTTCTTCTTGGCCTTGGCTTTCTGTCGTTTTTCCTCTTTCTCGAGCTCGTGCTTGCGCATGCGCGCCTCAAAGAGCTCCCGTTGCGCGCGTGCGCGTTCTCTCTCTTCGCGTTTGATCGATTCTTTTTCTTTTTTACGAGAAGTGTCAGTCATATCAATAGCTTCGTCCAACGCGCCCGAAGCTTCGCGTAAAATTTCGTCTCGAGCGAGACCCAACTCTTTGGTGAAGAATTGAACGAAAGAAGTTGCATCTGAAATATTATCTGACGAACCAGAAGTGGAAGAAAGTAATAGCGATTTGCACGCGCGCATACCCACACGAAAGTGAGCAAGCTTCTCCTCTCTGTGAATATCGCGAGTGGAATTTTTTATGCTTCTCAATTTTCGAATTGCATCGATTTTATTCTGAAGCAACACGTCGCAAGCGCTCTTCAAACATTCGTCTTCAATATGAGATGTTGAAGAATGATTCGACGAGAAGCAAGCGTTGACAATACCTTCCACTAGCACAGGTTTTACCGTGGAGACGAACAAAATTTCAAACAGTTTCAGTACGCTCCTTTGCTCAAGTTCGATATCTACGTACTCATTGTACGTTAAATCTTGAATCTCTCGCGAGAGCACATCAAGAGCTACGCTGCCGTACGAATGTTGAATAGCACTGCGTTTATTCGCACTTTGGCGATGCCGTTGAGGCGATAACGCTTGTAACAAAGGAACGCCCGACTTGTGGCGCGTCATAGCGTGCCATCGCTTTTTTACTTTATCGACCAAAGCCGCCAACGAAGCAATTTGTTTTCGTATATCCCGCGTGTGGAGCATAAATTCAAGAAGTGTAACCGTATCGTTCAAAATTGCGTTTCTGCTGTCTTCTTCTCCACCTTCGTACTCTCCCTCCTCGTCGGCTCTGCGTTGAATGCACGCTTCTGCAAACGCGCTTAAAGAGGCATCCATAGCCTGGAGTATTTTCAAAATACACTTTTGAAACGCATTCGCGATTGGATCTGTACTGTCTTTTCCCACAGGTTTTGTCGCGAACGCGCGCACGCGATTTTGCATACGAGCTGTTTCATAAAACTCTGACAGCGCGTTTTGGGTCGCTCCAACGCTCGCCCCGCGAAATCGCACCGAAAGAGCTCTGCTGTCATCCAGAGAAGCCGACAAAATCGCTCTGAGCAATCGGCGCGACGACGCGTCTCCCATGACAGAGTTTAAGCATACCATCACTAAATTCGACTCTTCTGCGCAAATACAATTCGCCGCGTTTCCATGCGTATCGTTGCTAAAATTGAGTTCTTTCGAACCATTGTATGCGCGTTCGTACAGGACGTCGAAGTCAAACTCAGAAGGCGCCGCGAAAGAAGACGACGGAGGCGCCAAAAGTGAAAATCTGTTCTCCTCTCTTCTCGCCGCATCCCACGCGAGTAGTTCATTTTCTTTATCCACTCTGTCATCGTTCCTCTCAGTCTTCCCGACGCTTCCGCCGATGACTTCCGGACGTAGCCACACCAACGCGTTTCTGTTGAATGTCAACGCGGCAGAGAGGAAGCCCTCTTCTTCCTCTTTTTCTTCAAACTGGAAGTCATCGTCGTCGTCGTCATCATCATCGTCGTCGTCTAAATCAAAAGCACCATCGTAATCCTCGTATTCGAGTTCTTCAAACTCCGAGAGCGTCGTCGCGACGTCTGCGTCGTCGTCCACGTCTTTCCAGAGTTGGAGCAGGCCGTTAGGTGTCGTCTCAAATTTTCCTTTCTTCTTCTTCTTCTCGGCGAGAACACTACGTTCTAATTCTTCTTCTGTGTCCTCCTCCGAATCACGACGATGAAGTCGAGAATAACACTCTTCTCGCTTCTCCCACTCGTTGTCCCCCTCGTCCTCGTCCGAAGACGAAGACGATGATATCGCAAACTTCGCGAGTCCAAACATTTTTCCCCCTAATAGAAATCTCTTCACGTCTCTCCTCTCTCACGCGAAACAAGCGCGAGCAGACGCATCACACACACACAAGGGCGCACAAAAAAACGAACGATGTTTTGGCATCCTTCTTCCCCGATGTTACGTTCTCGTTCTCTTTCTCTCTCTTTCTCGCGGCAGAAAGTTCGAGAGAGTTGGTTTGACTCGTAAGTTTAGGGTTTTCACATTTTGAATTTTAAGGTACGCGAACCACAAAACCGCGCGCGCCAGAGAGAGAGAGAGAGAGAGAGAAGAGAAGAGAACGGGAGCAAAACAGGGAACAACGCTCGATAAAACCTTCTTCTTCTTCTTCTTTTTCGCGCGATGGGCTCCGTGAATAATGCGAGCGAGAAGAAGAGTTATGATGCGAAAAGAAGCCACGACAACACCGCGGCGCACTTTGCTTCGTTGTGTTTTGATTTGAGCGATGCGACATCTTCATCGTCATCTCCATCGTCGACTTTACCTCCTCCTCCTCCTCCTCCTCCGGTGACGTTTCCAGTGCATCATCACTCTTCTTCTCCGTCGTCGGAAAGTGGTGAACCAGATTTCGTCCCGGTTTTGATCATCCCGTCCGTCGCGAGTGGTGGTGGTGTTGGTGTTTCTGGGAGTCGTGAAGAAAGTAATCACTCCTACGATGGTGTTGGTGCAACGACTACTACGACTACTACCGCTTCCTCCCGCGACGAAGCGAAGAGACAACGAAAACTGTCTCTGAATTTTTCTCCGCACAAGCGCATTCTCGCGTTCAGTCGGTTTCGGAGAGAAAAGCTGAAGAAAGCCATGGCGATGTATCGCGGGAACGAAGGCGATCGGATACTCTCTTTCCTGGTGCAATCGATGGACCACGCGGCGCGAGAGACGGGAAAGTTTTTACGGTTATCGCCGGCGAAGATGATGTTCGTGTTTTTTCGACAGTGCGGGAAGGTGTCCGCGCACGCGATCGCGTGCGCGTTTGCAAGGTGTTGGATGGGGAGGTACGCGTACGAAGGTGCGCGGGTGATGGTGTTTGCGCTGGCGGTGGTGAAAACGAGAAACGCGGAGGATATTCAGCAAGCGCTCACGGGAGCCGGGAAGAGGATCAAGAAGAAGATGTCTCCTTCTTCTTTGAAAAGACAACGATCCCGAGTGGTGAAAAAAAGAAAAGCAACCATCGACGCCGTCGCTGGAAAGAGTAGCAGTATTAGCATCAGTAGCAAAAGAGGAGCAGGCGGGGGAATTCCTTTCGTCCCGAGTTTGAAATCGATATCGCACGTCGTCGCCAACGCGCACAAGTCGTTAAAGCCAATGTGCGTGGATCTTGCCGTCACGCACGCGCAAGTTCTGGCCGTGCGTTTGGTACTCAAACTTGTCGCTCCGAGGAAGAAACGCTCCATCGAATACTCCTTGCGCGTCGCGCCGGTGATGACGTCGTATCTTTTACTCAAGCAAAAGCACAAACTTCTCTACGCGGACAAACCGGGCAAAAGAGCTTTGAGTTGGGATCAGCAACACGAATGGGGCGCAGAACAAATGGCAGAAATCATCGCCGATTTCGGAGGATTTTATAGAAAAGTCGGTCAAATTGCCGGCACGGCGTCGCAAATGATGCCCAGACCGTACGTGGAGAAATTCTCGAAAACGATGGACGATAATCCGCCTACGCCTTTCTACATAGTCCGGAAAATTTTAGAAACGGAGTTAGGAGGTCCCTTGGGCAGTCACTTCTCGGAACTTTCGAGGAACGCGTGCGCGACTGCTTCGATCGCGCAAGTTCATTTTGGACGCTTACTAGACGGGAGAGAAGTCGCGGTGAAAGTACAAACGGCAAATTACGAGAATGTAATTTCCGATTTGAAATCCCTTTTACGAACGGCGAAAACGATGAAAAAGTTACGTCTGGATAACGGCATGGATTTACCGACGATATTTGAAGCATACTTAGACGTCATCGACGAAGAGTTTGATTTCAAGATCGAACACGAGAAGATTGACTATTTTGGTAAGTTGTTCGAGCAGACGCCGGAGATTTGCGACAAGGTGTGCGCGCCTCGCGTGGTCGCTTCCACGAAGAAAGTTTTAGTCATGCGCCGCGTTCGAGGCGCGAAATTGTTGACGATTTTCAATCGCGCTCGCCAAAACGGGAAACGTCCTCGGTGTCCGCAACAGGTATCTAGAACGCATTCGTATTACGGCGGCGACGGTTGGAACGGCGTCTTCTTTTCCATTTTCCGCGCGTGGGGTGAGATGATGCTGACGTGCGGTCATTTTCATTCTGATCCGCATCCGGGGAATTTCATTTTGCGAGGCGATGGAAAGTTGTGCATCCTCGACTGGGGGCAAACGAAACGGGTGAGCGATAAAGAGCGTTTGCACATGTGTCGATTAGCGCTGAGAATGTCTACGGAAGATTACAAAGGCATAGCTTCGGAAGTTCGCGACCACGGTTCTGTGCTCGTGGAGAAACCGACGAACGAAGCGTTGGTCGCGTTGTCGTACGCGTATTTCGACACGAGACCATCCGCGTTAGCTGAAATGAACTTGATGGATTTAGAAAATTCGCCATTCACGAAGAACAAGATCACGCAAAACACTCGCGAAGGCTTTTTTGCCATTCGAGGCGTGTTCTTACTCCGGGGCATGTTATCCACGTGCGGGCTAAAAATGAGCATGGTCGAACACTGGCAGGACGTTGCCATTGCAAACTTACGAGACGCTGGAGAGTGGTACCCGGGAAAATTTCGAAGAATTACGACGAGGATAGTAAACAAAGCCGCGTTACAAACGCAGCGAACCTTTAACTTTGGCTCTGGAGCGAAAATGAACGAAGTTGAAGCGTACGCGGCGGAGTGCAAACAAAACGATATGAATTCCTCGGCGCCTCGTTTTTCGAGTTTCTCCAGTTTGTGGTGATAAATATAGTGATTCTACTAACAATGCGCTAATTTTAACATATGACGAACATCATCGCGCTTCTTCGCCTCCACCTCTCACGTCACTGGCCAGATTACACTTCTTCAGAAACCCTTTCACCTCGTCCTTCGGGTACGGCCGAAGCGCCACACACGTCACGTAATCTTCCGGTTGTTCTCGCCAAACGTAATGATCGACGTTATTATCCGTCAACTTCTCGCTCAAATTCAATAGCTGCGCCTCTCCTTTCACCTCTAAAACCACTTTCGTCATCGATGGTAATCCCTCCTTCGACACGTACGCTTTCGTCGACTCGTTCGATTTATACGTCTCCAAAGCAGCCACCGAGGCGTGCGCGACTTGCGCGCAAATCGACCCCAGTGGCCACGATTTTTCGCGCCACAAATCTCGTCGCAAAATGATGTACTGCGTGAGCGGGTCGTCGTTCTCGTTTCGTCCCGCTCCCGCGCTTTGCGACGACATTATTAGTGTTCTTTTGCCTCTTCTTTTCCTTCTTGTTGTTGATGACCTCGTAACGGTATTAAAAAACGCAGATGTCGTTGGAGTTGTTGTTGTTGTTGTTGTTGCTTTGGTGAAACCTATTCGAACAGGAGAAGAAGAGGAAGAAGAAGCGAAAGGTGTCGACGTAATGATACTTCTTTTGGCGGGTCTCGGGAACAGTCGTTGCGCGAGGATGCCGCGCGAGAGCATCTCCTATTTGCGTTTTCAAAGAGAGTTTGGGGAAAAGTAATGACGCGAATTAGGGGAAAATACTCTATTATTATTATCATCATATTGTTTCTCCTGCACATGAGAAAACGCGGCATCGTTATTGAGAGAATGATGACGATGTGCTGTCGTTCATACTCGTCGATGACGACGACGATGTCTTCTTCTTCTTCTTCTTCTTCTTCGTTTGTATCGAGTCGTCGTTGTCGTCCTCTTCCTCTTCCTCATTTGCTTCCTAGAGGAGGAATGTCATCTTCGCGCGCGAGGTGGGCTTCTTCCTCTTCTTCTTCTTCTTCTTCTTCCGGACAAAGCGAAGCGCAAAGCGATAACCACGCGCACCCGTCGAAATCTTCCATAAAAAAAGCGATTTCCAAGTGGCTGGACCAATTCATCATCGCGAAAAACGTCTGTCCGTTTGCCAAAAACGTGCGAGAGGAGACGAAAATAGTCGTATCGGAGCGAGAGCACATCGAAGAGGTTTTAGAAGATTTTATCAAAGAACTGCGAGAGATTAGCACACGCGACGATGATAGAAACGAAGAACACGACGGAGTGAAGACGAAGACGGTGTTGTTCGCCATCTCGCCAAAGTGCGAGTTCGTGCGCGACTTTGACTCCTTTCTCGATTTCGCGAATATCATCGACGACGCGGCGTTGCAAAACGGCGACACGAGGGGCGAGTCAGTGCTCGACCAACTCGATTTGCGAGGAAAAGTCCAAGTGGTGTCGTTTCATCCGGACTTTATATTCGCAGGGGAGAAGTTGGGAGATCCTGGCGCGTTTACGAATAAGGCGCCGTATCCTTTGTTGCACATATTGCGCGAGAAGGACGTGACGGCGGCGGTGAAGTCGCATCCGGATGTAAAGGGGATACCAAAAGCCAACGTGGAGAGGATGAGAGAGATTGGTAACGAGAGTTTAAAAAAGATGTTAGATGGGTTGAGGAGTTTGTGAATGGTTTTTAGAGATGTGTAGTTAGAGGAACGAATAGAAAGTAGAGATTGAAATTAGATTCAATAGTAGAATGCGTGTATGTTTTTGGTTGCGTTGAATTCCTTCTTCTCGTATTCTTTCTCTTCTATTCTTTGTTCGCCATCGCCGCGTCTTCGTTATCCTTCTCTTCGATGTGCGTCTTCGAGAGCTGCTCTCGCGTTGCGTTCACCCCCGCCGCTTCTTTCGAGGATTCCGAGGACGACGTGTACGATTGCCACATCGAAATATTATCCTTAATTAACTTCAAAATTAACGCGGCGTCCTTGTACGCTCTCGGGTTATCGGTCAAAGCATCTAAATCCTCCAAGCCCTCATCCAATGCCGTTTGAGCGATTTCCAACGCCGTTTTTGTATCTTCGCGGATCTCATGGTGAAAGACGGAGTAATTGAGAGAAAGACCGAGACGAACTGGATGCGTCGTCGCCACTCCGGCTTTCGGGTCGCGAGCTATTTCCAAAGCCTTCTCGTACGCGTCTTGTGAACGCATCGCGTGTGGAATTCTCGCTTCGCCTCTTTGAATTTCTGCTAAGTACCGATGATAATCGCCAATCATTTTCAAGTAGAAAATCTTCTGATCGCTCTTATATCGGGGCGAGTGAGACGATGCGGCTTCATTGAGCAACGCGGTGACCGTTTTCGGCGACTCGTGATGTTGAAGCTCTCGCTGTTGTCGTTCTTGCTGTTGTTCTTGTTGTTGTTCTCCTTGTTGTTCTCCTTCTTTTCGTCCTTCGTAATGTTCCGTCCCACCCAATAACCTGGGCAACAGCACACCTTCGACCAATTCGATCGTCTCTTTACAAATTTCCGATAACTCCCCCTCGATTTTCTCCTGATACTCCCGCGCGATGTTCAAAAACTCCTCCCCCATATTTTCCCTTTTGATTTGTCCAATGTTCGTTTGCACGCACACCCACTGCTGTCGTCGCTTCGTCGTCTCGTTCTTCGACGCGACCGAGAGCATGTTCCGTTCTTGCGGCTGTTGTTGTTGACGGTTCATCGTCCATCGATGATATACGCGCGCGACCGACGAGAGAGACAGAAAGTGAAGGAGTGGTCAAAATCTCTTTTACTAATAAAAAAATGCCACGTGGACACAAACACGAAAAAAAAAAGAGAAAAAATCTGAGTCACACAGACAGACGAAGAAAAAAGAAAGAATCGCGCGCTAAAAACGCTGCTCACGTCCAAATCTTCGTCGATGGAAACGACGAGTGTTCTCATGATTTCGCGCATGTCTGTTTGTCGCGACCAGATGAGGAGAGCGTTATATTTTAAGAAGAAGAAGAAGAAGAAGAAGAAGTTTGTGTCAGCAAATTCACCTAAAAAACAGATATCTTTTCTCTCTCGGTTCGTCGAAGAAGAAAAATCGTTGACTTTATTCATTCAGCGAACTATTAACTATATTAATACGCATCATCGCAAAAAAAACAAAGCGCAGCACACCTGACCATCGCGAGCACAACTCGGAAAGCTGCGCTTTTTGACGCAGAATAGCGCGCTTTTCCATGTTTTATGTTGTTATTAATACGCGCGCGCGTGCGTGTGTATATGTGCGCGCGTTTTTTTTGGTGTTTTAAGATATTTTTTTTTTTTC
>Ga0181598_1002265_pt1 | contig 17703 bp, 17 predicted proteins | sample 041ome_4_FD_153295 | JGI IMG/M metagenome (GOLD analysis project Ga0181598, IMG submission 153295) | Coastal salt marsh microbial communities from the Groves Creek Marsh, Skidaway Island, Georgia - 041404US metaG (spades assembly) | ecosystem: Environmental > Aquatic > Marine > Intertidal zone >... | reverse complement strand
AGATGTTTATGATGAATCAGACTGGTCAGATCCTGATAACCCTCATATAAGCGCTTATTCAAAAAGCAAAACTTTAGCAGAAAGAGCGGCTTGGGAGTTTTGGAAAACTGAAGGTCGTCCATTTGAGTTAGCTGTTATTAATCCTGCTCTTGTAGTGGGAGCTTCAATTTCAGGCGATATTGGAGAATCAAATAAAGCTGTTGAGATGGTAGCAAGTGGCAGAATGCCAGTAGCAGTTCCTTTAATGTTTGGGTATGTTGATGTTAGGGATGTTGCTGCAGCTCATATTCTTGCAATGCAAACACCAGCTTCTAATGGTGAAAGATTTGCTTTGGTTGAAAAAGATTTGTGGTACACAGATGTTGCTAAGCTATTGAGAGAAAATGGATATGATAAAGCTCCAAAGATTGGTATTCCTGTTTGGCTTGCTAAAATTTTAGCTAACTTTAATAAAGACTTAAAATTAACACTTCCTTATCTAGGAAGGAAAAGAAGTATTAAAAATACAAAAGCTAAAGAAATATTAGGATGGAATCCAAGGCCGGCGGAAGAGTCTATATTAGATATCGCCAATCAAATGAAAAGTTTAGGAATACTCAAATAATTCCAGGAATAATTGCCTTTCTGCTTTTAGGATAGTCGCTAAATTTTTCTTGGTACCATTTATGATGAGCGAGTGCACGGGGAAATAAGTTTGCTATGGTCCATAATGCAAATACAAGCCCTGAAATGCTCCATGTAAGAATTGCCCATCCTATCCATTCAATTATTTCACCAAAATAGTTAGGGGCAGAAATATATTTATGCATAAATTTATTGGGCATGTGATACCCAGGTCCATTCTCCTTTCTCAAAGCAACAATCAAATAATCAGACCTTATATTAATAAACATTCCGAGAAAAAAGACACATGCTCCAAAATAAAATAGAGGGCTATTCAGCCAGTTTTGTGCATAGTCAGCAAAATAAAATATTCCAATTGCCTGAACATTAACATTAACAATATTAAAGAAAAATGCAGAAGCAGCTATGCTTATTGGCATTTTTGGATTTGTCATATCTATAACAAATGGGTAAATGAAAGATCTATGTATGTAATGAATTAACCATAATGTTAAAAAGACTGTATGCACAATCTGCAACTGATCTTTAACAAGCCAAGCATAAATTATCATTAAGATTACACAGGGTGATTCCATCACAACCCATCCAACTCGTGCTGAAATATTTTTACCCCATCCTGTTCTTATGTGTCGACCATAGGGAGCATCTACATAAAATAAATAAATAAAAGTTACTAAGGCAACTAGAATCCAAAAAATAATAAAACTACTAAAATAATTCATAACAATCTATATGAGCATGATATGTAAATTTTTCAACATATAAAAGTTTACAGTTTCTTTACGAAGTCATAAACTTGAAAGGGGAGAGATTAATCATGGAAGCTAAAAGTTACGATTTTATTATTTTAGGAGCTGGTTCAGCTGGTTGTGTTTTAGCAAATCGTTTGAGTTCAAATCCAAACTTTAATGTTTGTCTTATTGAGGCGGGTTCAAAAGATAATGATATCAGGCTTCATGTTCCGCTTGGTTTTGCTTTTCTTGGTGATAAAAGTAAATATAGTTGGAACTATGACACCGTACCTCAAACAGAATTTGAAAAAGTTTCTATAACAGAGCCTGCTTCATCAGTCGTAGATTCAGCTGGCGGAATGCATGAGGTTGAAGCTGAGGTTATGGAGCATAGAAGAGGGTTTCAGCCTAGAGGTAAAACTTTAGGAGGATCTAGCTCAATCAATGCAATGTTATATGTAAGGGGACACGCTTGGGATTATGATCACTGGGCAGAGCTAGGCAATCATGGGTGGTCATACAAAGACGTATTACCTTATTTTAAAAAATGTGAAAATAATGAAGTCTTTGATAATGAATATCATGGACAAAACGGTCCTTTAAATGTTTCAAAGATTAGACATAAAAATAAATCCGTAGATGAGTTTGTAAAAACAGGGTCTTCTGTTTTTGGATATAACGAAGATTTTAATGGAGAAAACCAAGAAGGCATTGGCTATTATCAAACAACTCAAAAAAATGGGAAAAGGTGTAGTGCTGCAAAGGCATATCTAGTTCCAGCATTGGATAGAGATAATCTAACTATTTTAACTGATACCAATGTTAATAAAATTAATATTTCAGAAGGACAGGCTACAGGTGTTCAGTGTATAGATGAGGAGGGTAATGAGTTTACTGTGCATGCATCTAAAGAAGTTTTATTATCTTCAGGTGCCTTTGGCTCTCCACAGATTTTACTAAGGTCTGGAGTAGGACCTGAAGAGGAAATAACCAAACATGGCATCGATCATAAAATAGAGTTACCAGGAGTTGGTAAAAATCTACAAGATCATATTGATTTCATAACTGTTCATAAACATAAATCAATTAATCTCTTGGGTTTTTCATTAGGAACTTTATTATTTAAATACCCATATGAGTTAATTAAATACATCCTTGCTAAAACAGGTATGTTTACTTCTACTGTAGCTGAGGCAGGTGGATTTATTAGATCAAGGAATGATATCGATATCCCAGATATTCAATTACATTTTGCTCCAGGAATGATTGTTGACCACGGAAGAGAACAATTATGGGGAACTGGAATAAGTTGCCATTCATGTTTACTGCGTCCCAAATCAAGAGGAGAAGTTACTTTAAACTCAGCAGACCCAGCAGAGGATCCATGTATAGATCCCAAGTTTTTATCTCATCCTGATGATGTTAAAGATATGGTTGCTGGCTATAAGAAGATGATGAAAATCATGAATAAAGAACCTATTTCAAAATATACAAGTAAGCATGTTTTTAGACCAATTGACTTAGATGATGATGAGGATATTGAGAAAGCTATAAGAGAATCAGCAGATACGGTTTATCATCCTGTGGGGACATGCAAGATGGGTAGTGATGATATGTCTGTTGTTGATAGCAATCTTAAAGTTCATAAAGTAGAGGGTTTAAGAGTTGTAGATGCATCAATCATGCCTACGCTAGTGGGTGGTAACACCAATGCTCCTACAATAATGATAGGAGAAAAAGCATCAGATATTATTCTTCAAGAATGGTCTTAAATGCTTCTTAGATTTTTCATACTCCTTATATTTTCATTAACAGGTATGTCTATGACTGTAATTGACGTAAGAACTGAAGCTGAATGGAATACTGGACATTTAGAGGGAGCACTTCATATAGAATGGCAAGACATATTAACGATCTCACCAGATATTCAAAAAGATCAAGAAATATATCTATACTGCAGAAGCGGCAACAGATCGGGTAAAGCAACTAAAATTCTTTTAGAAGCTGGTTACATTAATGCTAAAAATGCTGGAAGCATCCTCAAAGCTAGCCAACTTTTAGATATTAAAATTATAGATTAATTTAATACATTTTTTAGGCCTACAAATGTTTACAGTGTAAACATTAAACTGTAATATATATTTATCAAATGTTTACAGTGTAAACATTAATATTAACCCCCTATACAAGGTATCACAATGATTAAAATATCCAAATTAACAATTTTAGGAAGCTTATTACTTGCTTTCCCTGCTTTTTCAGCCGATATGGTTTTTGAAAAAAAAGAAAATATATTACTCAAAGGTAAAATTGCTTCAGTAAAAACATCTAAGAAATTTAGAAATCTCGAGGCTTGTCAAGCCTTGTGTGAATCAAGGAGTTCTTGTACTGCATTCACACTAGACACATCTAAGGGAAGTTGTACTATTCTTAAAAATGTATCTAAAGAGGTACCAAACTCTAATGCTACATCTGGAGTTAAACAATAACAGTTTAATGCTTTTCTAAAAGGGGGTTTTTAACCCCCTTTTTTTATGAACATTTTCTCTTAAAGGGTACAATTAATTTATGCAAATTTTTTCAAATTTCTTTAATAAAAAAAAGGATAGCCCAAAAAAAATTATATCTTTTGATGGTGGGGGAGTAAGAGTCATTGCTGGGATTGTTTTTTTAAAAAAACTAGAAGTAGAGAGCGGAAAAAAAATAACAGATATTTTTGATATGTTTGTTGGAACAAGCGCTGGTGCTTTTAACGCATCATGTTTAGCTTATGATGATATGAGTATGGTTGATCTTAAAAGCTATTGGTCAAAAGAACACTTAGACAGAATAATGGAAACTTCATTTTTTTGGGACCAAGCTTCTCTCATTCAAGCTAGACCAAGATATGAAACAAAAGGCAGGTTAAAGTTATTGAATGAAATCTTTGGAGAAAAGACATTGGGTGAGTCAAAAAAACCTATTGTTACTCTCTCCTACGACATAGAAAAAAGAAAGCATATTATTCATTCTAGCAATCTATCACCTAACATAAGTTTTGTTGATGCAGTTTGTGCTTCAAGTGCTGCACCAATGTATTTTCCAACTTACAAAATGACCGATGGTTCATGGATGATCGATGGAGGAGTTGTTACAAATAATCCAACTTTAATTGGTTTTAATCATGCTAAAAATTTTTTTGGTACTAATAACATAAAAGTGCTAAGCATAGGAGCAGGCTTAAATAAAAAGAAAATATCAGGTGAAGCTTCATCTAAATGGGGCGGAGTAGGCTGGTTAAGAAATGACATCATGGGAATGATGCTCGACTCTGAGATTCATAACGATATTGCAAAAGATATTTTTGATGATAGTTACTTACGAATAAATTCACCTATAGGAAAAATTAATAAAATGTTAGATGATGATTCAGAAGAAAATATAGAAAAAATTCACCTAATGGGTCTTGATTGGTGGTCAGAATTTGGAGAAAGTGCACTTAATTTCATAGAAGATTAAATTTTTTAACAATTGGCTTATTTTTTACTGTAAGATACAGTTTTTTTAATAATAGGATATAAATGAATATATACGTTGGAAACATTTCTTGGGGAATGAGTGATCAAGACCTAGAAAACCTTTTCGCCGAGCATGGCACAGTAACATCAGCAAAAATTATCACTGATAGAATGACAAATCGTTCAAGAGGATTTGGTTTCGTTGAAATGAGTGACGGAGCAGAAGCTGCAATAGAAGCTCTCAATGAGACAGAAGTTGATGGCAGAAAACTTGTCGTGAATGAATCTAGACCAAAGCAGTAAAAAATACTTTTTTATTTAAAATTCTGTTTTAAAAAAATATATAAATAAACATATTTTTTATTAAAAAATATGTTTATTTTATCTAGTTATCTTTTAAATTCTTCTTGACATTTAACTTGTAAGAAATCTTTTTAGCTCTCTTTTTTTTTCTTTGGTATACTTTTTTATGTTATGAAAAAGTTATATTTTTTATCCATAATATTTATCATTACTTCTTGCGGTGGTGGTGGCGGTGGTGGCAGTGCACCAACTCCGATAGCTATTCCATTTAGCATAACTCTTGGTTTAAGCTCTTTTTCAGTAGACGAAGATCAGTCATATACCGGCTCTATAGCCGCAACAGCAAATGAGACCGTAACCCTTCAATATGCTATTACAGAGGAACCAGCTAATGGCTCACTAACATTAGCTGCTGATGGTAATATATTTTATAGTCCTAGTTCTAACTATTTTGGCTCTGATCAATTTAAATACTCTGTAACTGCTGTTGAAAAAAGCGTAACAGAGAATGCAACGGTAACAATTACAGTGAATGAAGTAGATGATCCGCCCACAGCATCTTTTATTCAAACTAATTATTCTAAAGATACTTTAATTTTTGAAGACGAGTTAGAGTTTAGAGCGCAAGTTAACGATATAGATACTGACACTGCTAATTTAAGTTTTACTATTTTGATTGGTAGTCAAGAAATATCAGGTTCTTTTGCTGAAGATGTTGGTGAAAATAACAACGGGCTTGGAACTATAACCTTTAATCTATCTTCTCTAGAGGAAGCTGGGCTTTTCGATGCAAGTGTTAGAGTGTCTGATAGTGCTTCTTCAACATCTTTTAACTTTACTTCATGGTTTATTTCAAACAAAACAACTGTAACAATTGAACAAGATGATACCCCTGAAGATGGTTTTGATGGTGATGATAAAACACTAAAAGATTATATGGTGTATCAGCTTTCAGGTTCTCCAACTTCTAGGGGAAGAACCGGTTACTTATTTGTGGGAGACTCACTCGATGGTCAGTCTGATATAGACCTATACAGAAGAGCGCTAATAGCATCAGTAAATAAACTTAATGATTCAGATGCAGCAGATTTTTTTACTGATGATTATTTTACCATTTATTCTGCTGAACCAGTTGATCCAGATGGGTCATCTCCGGTTGGTGTTAGGACTGGGTGTTATGATTGGGATGAAGATGTTTATTGTATAGGTGAAATCGACGATCCTATTTTTGATGTTCTTTTGCCAAACAACACATTGGTATCAACCTTGACCAGAGTGGATGGTAGAGGGGTTAATCTGGGTTATAAAAATATACAAAAAATAAGAGACACAAATCCAGAAAGCACAAGCACAACCTTAATGCATGAACTTGGTCACGCGCATGGTTATATGGGTGATGAATACAGAACTGATGATGATCGAGATGTCTCTCAATACGCAGATTTAAACGTAAATACCTCAACTCAAAGTGATTTATCTTTGCTCAAATGGCATCATCATATTGATGACCTTGCAAATGTTTTAGGTAAAGATATCCAAGTTTGTTATAACTATAGCGATGGAACTATTGGCGACTGGGATGATCTTGGCATCACAATTGATGACTGCGACTGTTTAATAAACGAATGGGATTCGGCTGGTAACTTTATTCGAAAGAATCCTTCATGCAGCGGCGTTGGACGGTTTGAGGGTAATTATTACGGACTATATGATAATTACAGACCAACCTTTTGCTCTATAATGGATTCTTGCTCAAGCGGTGGTTACGGTAAAGTAAATGTCGAAGGTTTTGCTATTGGATCTCTTCAAAATCAAGGTTTTTACGATAGTGCAGCTATAGGTTTTGCAACTAATTCATCGAATGAGAATTCCGGATGGCAAATGACGCTTGATGTTGATTTTGATTCATCAAAGGTTGCATTAAAGTGGTACGTAAATGGAGTAGAGGATACAACCAAACAAAATCAAACCAGTGTAACGTTTAATAGACCATCTGATAATAGTGTTCAGATTTATACCGCAAAAGCTGTGGATCTTACAGGAACAATTACAGCCGAAGATGATGTTATGGATCATGACGACTTTTACAAAGGATTGTTTCAATCAAGTTTTTATTGGTGTGCAGATTTTAGTGGTGGTGAATGTTTAGATTGGAGGTATGATCCAGACCCTTCTGAATATTCACAATTTGATTATGGTTACATGTACGGTCCGCTTGGAGAGACCTGGGGGATAAATTGGGCAAAATGGTAAAAAAAATATTTATAACAATTTCTATATTCTCTTGTATCTTAATTTCAGCAGATGAAATATCTAATCTAAAAAAAATTGATGTCTTGCATAGTGATCTCTCTATAGAAAAAGATACTTACATATATACTCTTGCTGGTAATTTTAGTAATTTAAAGTTGAAGGAAAAAAGGGTTGCAAAACCATCAAAAGAATCATTAAAACTCTTGAAAGCTGTAACACCAAGAGACAAGTACGCCATAAGAGTTCTTGATGAAAATAAAAGAGAAATTATGCTTATAGGAATTGGTGACCCTTTTTATGTGCATGCAGATCACATTGGTTACGAGGATAGCAGTGTATTTGGCGGTTTCATAGAAACTGAATTAGATATACCAATATCTTTAAACAAAAAAGTATCTCAAATTATTCTTTTATCTCAAAGTGAATTCGGGTTTAAAGAGATTAAAAAATTAAACCTCAAATAGTGTAAATAATACTATTCATCAGCCTTGAAAGCATAATGCTTAAAGGTTATATTACCCATCCAATGCGGTACTAGCTCAGTTGGTAGAGCGTCTGCTTGCCAAGCAGAAGGCCGCCGGTTCGAGACCGGCGTACCGCACCAATTTATGTATAGATTCTATACATTATTATTCTCTCTCCTTCTTATTACGGTGTTATCTTTGATGAAGAATTCTAATAGGAGAACTTTATGAAAAAATATATATTTACAGCCTTTGCGCTGTTACTAACATTGCCACAATTGGCATTTGCTCAAGGCTATATCGCAACATATACAATGAAAGTATCTGATGTGCCTCAATTTGCAAAAGAGATGGATGACCTTATGGCATCTGATTGGGGTCAAGCTTTTCCAGGATATGTATCATTAACTCATTATGCTTTTAATGGTTACGATGATGCAACACACGCAGTAATCATCAACTATGATGATACAGATCAAATGGCAGCTGGAACTGAAATGTTTTATCAACAAGCATTTGGAGCATTCTTAGCAAAAACCTCATCTTATGTTGAAGCTGTTGAACAATCTCTTCATGCGAAACTTATTAGTGGCGGTGAGTCCGATCCTGATAAAAACAAGGTCTATACAGTTTATAGAATGGATGTGAAAGACCCGGCATCTTATGCAGAGGCTTATTCAAAAGTTGTAAAGGCTCAAGAAGATTCTGGAAACATGGATGGTGGATATGGACTAAGAGCACAGGTCGCTGGAAATAATTCATACTATTCACATTATGCTTTTGTTGGAGCTAGTAATATTAAATCAGCAATGGAAGGACAACAACAATTGTACTCAAGTGATGCTTTTGCTGAGTTTTCAAAAGCTGTTGCGGGTAACAGAAAGCTAATTCAAACTTCCACAGTTGTAGTCTTGGCTACATACGAGTAGTTTCTACTTATCAAAAAAGGAGCCGCTGGCTCCTTTTTTATTTTATTTATATCAATTACTATTCACTTTAAATGCAAAAGCTATATTTAATATTTATTTTATTAATCGTTTCTTGCGGTGGAGGTGGAAGCAGCTCATCAATTGATAGCTCACCGAATAATGATTCCAATAATAACTCAAACTCTATTTCAGAAACTTGTGAACAACAACAAACTAATTTATTAAGATGTGATTTTAAACATCAGGGATTAGATAGATATTATCTAATTCAACCTTCTCATCCTGAGGCCGAGGGACAAAGTTCTCTAATATTAAATTTACATGGTTATGGAAGTAATGCATTAGAACAAATGCAATATACTGGATTAGATAACTATACCAATTCTAAAGAAAATAATTTTATTTTGATTCATCCTCAAGGAGCTCCACTCAATACAGCACTTACTTCAAGTACCTCGCATTGGAACTCTGGTGCCTGGACAATTGGGAGCACTGTAGATGATGTAGATTTTATAGATACCATTATCAATTTAGTTTCCGAAAAATATGATATTAATGTAAACAGAATATATTCTACTGGGATGTCGAATGGTGGTTTTATGAGTTATCATCTTGCATGTAATCTAAGTTCAAAAATTGCTGCCATTGCATCTGTTACAGGATCAATGAGCAAACAAACTCTTGAATCATGCAATCCAGAACATCCAACTCCTGTTCTTCAAATACATGGAACATTAGATGGAACTGTTCCATTTGATGGTAACTCAGCTATTGGAATGGAGCCTATAGAGAAGGTTATGACTTATTGGCAAGAATATAATTCCTGTGATGTTGAGCCGTTAATAAGCGTAACTGATTTTTTTGAACTAGGATCATCTGTTGAGCATTGGCAATATTTCAACTGTTTAAATAACGTACAAGTAGAGCTATATAAAATTGATGGTATGTGGCATACCTGGCCCCAAGAAGATAGATTTGGTATAAGTGCCTCTCAAACAATATGGGACTTTTTTAATACCTATGATTTAAATGGAAAAATAAATTAAGTATAAGATTTATACATATATTTAACCCCAGCTGGCAAGCTTTCATGTAATATAAAAAAATATTCAATTAAATGGAGAGGAATATGAAATTTTTATTATCAATGATGATGGTCTCATCACTAAGCATGAGTTCGTATATTATTGCTGAAGATAGTCCTGTGTATGAAGCTAATAAAGCTGAATATTACGTAAATGTCTTTAAAGATGGAAAAGACATGGATGATTTAATGAAATGGAGCAAGGAGTGGGCTGAGTGGGCCTCAGAAGGAGAGCCTGGAGAAGTATTTAAAAATTATTCATCAGCACTTTTAGTGCCTTACTATGGTCATAATCTATACGACTTTGATGTGATCTGGGTAGGAACAAGCCCAAACCCTGAAGAGCATTATTTAGGCAATGAGTATTGGATCAATAATGGAGAAAAATTAATTAAAAAACTTCCTGTAACGTTTCCTCAAGTAATAGATACATGGCAAAGAACAGTTTCAGAAACACCAGACGGATCAGCTGGTTATGTAGTCTATTCTGATTGTAAGTTAGGTGAAGGGGTTACTAATGAGCAGTTTTATGATGCTTATTATGCATACGCTCAAGCTGCAAAAAAACTTGGAGATGTTGCTGGAAGAAAGATGATATGGCCACAAACAGGTGTTGAACCTGGTTGGGACTTTGATTTTGTTCAAGCTGTATTTACAACTTCAATTGGAGCATATGGTAAGAATTGGACAAACTTCTGGGATAAATCTGAAGATATGCCTGAATTAGAAGCTTTAGCGGCTCTAGGTGGATCATGCACAAATGAAAGATCATTCACAATAATCCCAGTTAAAAATTAGTTTTTGGCTTAATTATAAAGGGGGCTTTATGCCTCCTTTTTTATTAATAAGGCATAATAAATAGATGAATATATATCATAATCATATTGCTATTATTGGTGCTGGAATATCAGGATTAGCTTTAGCATGCATCCTCAAAAAAGCAAATATTCCTATTGTCGTATTTGAGAAATCGGAGCAAGTTAGCGATTATGGCGCTGGAATTTCAATATCACCAAACGGAATGAGAGTGTTAAAAGAACTAGATATATTTAATGAAGTTGTATCAGTTTCTGCAAATCCTAATCAAGCATCATTTTTTTCTGGAAATAAAAAAATTAATACCTTCGATGTAGATGTTGTAACAACATCAAGACAAGTTCTGTACAAATCATTATATGAAAAATATAAATATTTGAATGGAGAGATTCTATTTGATCATGAATTATCAGATATAGATCATATAAACTTAAAAATATCTTTTACAAATAATAAAGAATATAAAATTGCACATATAGCGGCATGCGATGGCATAAAATCTTTATGTAGACAAAAAAATGAGCCAAAGAGTGAGCCAATATATAGTGGTTATTCTGTTTGGAGGGCTGTGGTTGAAAAAAACCAAAAAGAAACTAAAACTTTTTTAGGACCTAATCATCACATTGTAACTTATCCAATTTCTAATTCTAAAATTAGTTTTGTTGCAGCTATAAAAACATCCAATCAATACAAAGAATCATGGCGGACCTTGGGCACTTTCAACGAACTTAAAGATGATCTAAAAGCAAGTAATAGTAATTTTTATTCTTTTATTAATGAAGATACTCCTTTATTTAAATGGGGAGTTTACACAAGACCCTTAATTAAAAATCTTAAATACAAAAATCTTACATTATTAGGTGACGCTGCTCATCCCATCGTTCCATTTATAGGTCAAGGCGGATGCTTGGCTCTTGAAGATGCTTATATCTTTGGAAATTTATTAATAAAATATCATTCTGATTTTGATAAAGCTCAAAATGTATATGAGTTAGTTAGAAAAAAGAGAATAAAGACAGTAATGAAATTATCTCTAAGGCAGGGTTCTTTAAATCATATTTCTAACCCAGTTCTAATTTTTTTTAGGAATCTTGTAATGAAATATCTGCCTTCTTTGGCATTGCGTTCTATTAAAGTCAAGGTATGGAATTATGATTCAAGTGAAGAGATTAAAAATTTTGATTAAAGATTGATAATTTTTAGTGTTGGTTATTTCATTCAACTTGCTATAATTCTTCGATGAATATTTTTACAAAATTAGCATCCTTTTTTAATACACCTAAACCAGAAAACCAAGATCCTAACCCTGACTCTTTTTCTATAACTGTTTCAGACCATCTAAAAGGTTTTTTAGAAAATGAGGTTCTTGATGGTTTAGATATTACTAAGGAGCACTTTTGGTCTTCTTTTGAGAAAATTATTAATGAGTTTTCTCCTAGAAACAAAGCTTTATTAAAAAAAAGAGAAGATATTCAAACTCAAATTGATAACTGGCACCTTGAACATAAAGACCAAGATTTTAATTATGAGGAATATAAATCTTTTTTAACTGATATCGGTTACATCGCTCCTAGAAGTTCAGATTTTTTAATATCTACTGATAATGTAGATCCTGAAATTAAAACAATTGCTGGCCCTCAGCTTGTAGTACCAGTTATGAATGCTAGATTTGCACTTAATGCTGCAAATGCCAGATGGGGTAGTTTATATGATGCATTGTATGGAACAGATGTTATTAGTGAGGAAGACGGAGCCGAAAAAGCAGGCGGCTATAATCCAGTTAGAGGAGATAAAGTTATAGATTTCGCAAAGAGTTTTCTAGATGAAACCATACCTCTTGAACAAGGAAGCTTTAAAGATGTTCTGGGTTTTGAATTTGTTGAAGGAAAAATTCAAGCACTTCTCCAAGACGTTGGGAAGGTTGGTTTAAAAAATCCGTCTCAATATATTGGTTACAACGATAATGGCAATAACGCATACTCTCTTTTATTTAAAAATAATAATCTACATTTTGAAATTCAAATCGATCCAAGTCACTCTATTGGCCAAACTGATAAAGCAGGCATTAAAGATATTCTTATGGAATCTGCTATTACTACAATTCAAGATTGTGAGGATTCAGTAGCTGCTGTTGATGGAGAAGATAAAACTGTTGTGTATAGAAATTGGTTAGGATTAATGAAGGGAGATTTAAAAGAATCGTTTGATAAAAACGGCTCTCTGTTAACAAGAGAATTAAATCCTGATAGATCATATAAGACTGTAGATGGAAATGATTTGACTCTTCCTGGAAGAAGTTTGATGTTAGTAAGAAATGTTGGGCATCTGATGACCAATCCAGGCGTACTAGATGCTCAGGGTAATGAAGTTCCTGAAGGAATAATCGATGCTATGTTTACTATATGCATTGCCATACATGATCTTAATAAAAATGGCTTATATCAAAATTCAAAAACTGGAAGTATATATATAGTTAAACCTAAAATGCATGGTCCAGAAGAGGTGCAGTTTACCTGTGATCTTTTTTCAGCTGTAGAAGAAGCTCTAGGATTACCACGGTTGACTGCAAAAGTTGGAATTATGGATGAGGAAAGAAGAACCACAGTTAATTTAAAAGAATGTATTGAGGTAGCAAAAGATAGAGTTATTTTTATTAATACTGGCTTTCTTGACAGAACAGGTGATGAGATTCATACAAGCATGGAAGCGGGGCCAATGATTACGAAAGCTGACATGAAACTACATCAGTGGATAGCGCAATATGAAAATTGGAATGTTGATATAGGGTTAGAAACTGGTTTTAAAGGAAAGGCTCAAATAGGTAAAGGTATGTGGCCAATGCCTGATGAAATGCTTGGAATGTACAATACAAAAACCATGCATCCTAAAGCTGGTGCTAATTGTGCTTGGGTGCCTTCTCCAACAGCCGCAACGCTTCATGCAATTCATTATCATCAAATTCTTGTAAGTGAAGAGCAAGAAAAAATTATGAATCGAGATAAAGCAAGTTTGGATGCCATATTAGACATTCCTGTTCATAAAAGTCCTTCAGAAATATCTTCAGAAGAAATTCAAGCTGAGCTTGAAAATAATTGTCAGGGAATTTTAGGTTATGTTGTTAGGTGGGTTGATCAGGGAGTTGGTTGCTCAAAAGTTCCTGATATTAATAATGTAGGTCTTATGGAGGATAGAGCTACCTGTAGAATATCAAGTCAACATATAGCCAACTGGCTTCATCACAATTTAGTTTCTGAAGACCAAGTTAGAGAAGCCATGAAAAAAATGGCACTGGTTGTAGATGAACAAAATAATTCGGATCCTCTATATAAATCTATGGCACCTTCATATGATGGATTAGCCTTTGAAGCAGCTTGTAATCTTGCTATTCAAGGCAGAATACAGCCAAGTGGTTACACTGAGCCAATACTTCATCAAACAAGACTTAAATTTAAGTCTTAAAGATGAAAGCTTATTGGGTTGTAAGAGGTAATATCTTAAATCAAGATGAGTACTCAAAGTATATTGACTTAGCTGGACCAATTGTCAGCAAACACAACGGTAAGTTCTTAGTAAGAGGCGGGCAGCAAATAGAGGTTGAAGGAGAGGGTTTCGATAGAACAGTATTAATAGAATTTAATACTTTTGATGAAGCATTATTTTGTTACAACTCTGATGAATATCAAGAAGCTTTAAATTACGTAAAGAATTCAGCAAAAAGATTGGTAACTATTGTTGAGGGCATCAACTAATCTAAATTTAGATACCTTGAACATCAGTGTTAAAATTTATGCATGAAAGTTATCCAATTTGTTCCAACCCTTGAGAGCGGGGGAGTTGAGCAAGGCGTTCTAGAAATATCCAAAGCTTTAGTAGATGTTGGTCATGAATCACATGTTGTCTCAGCTGGTGGCAGACTTGTAGATCAATTGATTAATGAGGGCACATATCATCATTATTGGGAACTCCATAAAAAAAATATATTTACACTAAGACAAGTTAAACCATTGGCAAGATGGATTGAAGAAATGAAAGCTGACATATTGCATGTTAGATCTAGAATGCCGGCTTGGATAGTTTGGAAAGCCTTTAATAAAATACCAGAAGAAAAGAGACCCAAACTTGTTTCGACTATTCACGGTCTTTATTCTGTAAATTTTTACAGTGCGGTAATGTCAAAACCAGAAAATATTATTACAGTTTCAGATTCAGCATATAACTATTTAGTAGATAATTATCAAAATACAGAATCTAAAAATATAAAACTTATATATAGAGGTATAGATAAGACAGAATATTTTAATGGCTATAAACCACCAAGTGACTGGTTAGATAAATGGTATACAGATTACCCAGATACAAAAAATTGTAAGTTGCTAACCATTGCAGGAAGAATATCTCCATTAAAAGATTTTGAAAAAATTATAAATTTAACAAAAGATATCCATGATCAATCTCATCATCGGGTCAAGGTATTGATTGCAGGTGAAGCCAAGGATAAACATAAAAAATACTTAGATCGCCTTAAAAAATTAATTCATTCATTAAATCTAGAATCAGATATTTATTTTTTAAACTTCAGAAAAGATATAAAAAATATTTATGCAATATCCAATATTGTTTTTAATACATCAAATAAGCCGGAGTCATTCGGTAGAAGTATTTTAGAACCTTTATCCATTGGGGTCCCATCTATTGGCTACAACAGAGGTGGAGTTAAAGAAATCTTAGAAGAGCTATATCCCTATGGTTCTGTTGAACCAAATGATTCAAAATCTTTGTTGAATAAATCTTTATCAATACTTGATGGAAATAATAAAGATATTAAAGAAAATACAAAGTTCTTAAAATCAAATATGTGTCAATCCACAATAAATTTTTATAAAGAAATAATCAGATGTTAATAACTGTCGCTGTCATTATAGATCTTTTAATAATACTTTTTTCGTTGAAATATGCATGGTGGTATCCAAAAGCAAACATGAAAAAAACAAGAATTATGATGTATCACATGATTTCAGATCAGCTTGCAAAAGGAAAAAAATCTGGTTTAAGAGTTTCCCCAGAGATGTTTGAAAGGCAATTAAAGTACTTCAAGGAAAACGGATGGAAATTTATAAAGATGTCTGAATTAAAAAATCATGAAAATGAAAATAAAGTGGTGGCAATCACCTTCGATGATGGTTATTTAGATAACTATTCTCAAGCGTTACCCTTGCTTAAAAAGTATGGAGCCTGTGCTACTTTATATTTGGTAATTGATAGACACCAAAATGACTGGTCTGTAAAAAAGAATCCTAAACATAATACTGGCGTATTAGCTGATGAAGAAAAATTATCTGATAATCATATAAAAGAAATGCTAGATTCAGGGGTTTTTGAGCTTGGTGGCCATACAATTACCCATCCCTATTTACCAAACACTTCCATAGAAGATAAAAAATATGAAATGATTGAATGCAAAAATATTCTAGAAACAACTTTTAATACAAAGGTTTCAAGCTTTGCATATCCTTTTGGAATATATAATGCTCAGGACGTTGAAATTATTGAGACTAGCAACTATAAATCAGCAGTTACCACAGACGAGGGAGTAGCTAATGCCAATAGACCATTTGAACTTAAAAGAATAAAAGCTTCTGGTAAGGATAATTTTTTTGCTTTTAAATTAAGAGTTCAAAAGGGTTTTAGAGGCTTTATTTAATTAATCATTATGCGCACATTTTTATACATTTTCCTATTATTAACTTCTAGCTTTTTATTTGCTGAATACAAAAACACTAATGGTGTTGCCTCTGACAAAACATTTGGTGATATGTTGAAGTGGATAAGGTCTGATATTGAACCAGAGATTACCAAAATTGAGCTTTCATCAGACTGGCAAAAGCTAAATTTATCTGAGGATGATAATTATGCTATTTGGATAGGGCACTCTACTTTTTTAATTAAGAAGAACGGAGTAACCATTCTTACTGATCCAATATTTTCTAAAAGAGCATCACCTTTTAGAAATATTGGTCCAAAAAGATTAATACCACCTGCTATACCATTAGATGAAATACCTAATATAGATATCGTTACCGTAAGCCACAATCACTATGATCATTTAGATATTCATTCTTTAAAAAAAATCTCAAAAAAACATCCTGAAGCAATTTTTTTAGTTCCTGCTGGCGATAAAAAATTATTAAAGAGAAAAAAAATTAAAAATGTATATGATTTTGATTGGTGGGAGTCAATTGAGCATAAAGGTTTTGAAATTACTTTTACTCCAGTCCAGCATTGGTCCAAAAGATCTTTATTTGATAGAAATAAAAGCCTGTGGGGAGGATGGTTTTTCAAACATAAAGATTATTCACTTTACCATGCAGGTGATACGGGTTATTCAAAAGATTTTATTGATACCAAGGTTAAGCTAGGGTCTCCAAAATATGCTTTTATTCCTATTGGAGCTTATGATCCAGAATGGTTTATGGCTGAAAGTCATGTAAATCCAGAGGATGCTGTTCAGATAATGTTAGATCTGGAAGCTGAAAAATCATTTGGCATGCATTGGGCCACTTTTGTTTTAACTGATGAAGATACTATTGAGCCAAAAATAAGACTTGAGAAAGCTATGATGGAATTCAAAAACTTAGAATTTACCTCAGTTATTCCAGGAAGTGTTATCAATCTAGAATAGATTTTAAAAAATATAATATTTTTTTAAATAAAGTGTTGACATAAATTTTCAAAGGCGTATATTTAATAGACCAACTTGATTCCGACTAACAATCAACTGCAGACGGGAGTTAGAGAGGTCAAGAAGGAAGAGCCCATAGGGTGAAAGCGTTGCTAAGAGTCGACGATAAAAAAGAGCTTAGTAACCCACCAAGAGTTCAAGAGAAAGAACTCAAGGAGCCAGAGAGAATCTCACTCAGGACCCCTAAGGATCTCGAACTTAAAGAAACAGAGCTAGTCTCTGTTTTTTTTCGCCTGGAGTTTAACCTAAGAATTTAATCATTA